>Ga0193956_1001197_pt1 | contig 10574 bp, 9 predicted proteins | sample BB_7_MG_FD_140358 | JGI IMG/M metagenome (GOLD analysis project Ga0193956, IMG submission 140358) | Microbial mat bacterial communities from the Broadkill River, Lewes, Delaware, United States - BB_7_MG | ecosystem: Environmental > Aquatic > Freshwater > River > Microbial mats | place: USA...
GAGGTGCCATGAATAGTTTATGTGATATAAATATTATTATCCCCTCAAATGACACCCCAAGAATCCAAGAGATGCACATACTTATAGCCCATACCATGTGTCAGGCTGTGGATGATGCGTTTACTCCCATAATAAAATTATAAATAGAGGTCTCTATGTCCGTAGATATTAAAAGTTTAATCAATAATATAAAAAGTGTTTTTGTTGGGAAAGAGGAATCAGTAAAACTATTGATTGTCTCTTTATTGGCAAAGGGGCATCTTCTTATAGAAGATACCCCAGGTTTAGGCAAAACTATATTAGCTAGGGCATTAGCTCAATCTATTAGTGGTGACTTTAATCGTATTCAGTGTACTCCTGACCTTTTACCATCAGATATTACAGGTGTCTCTATATATAATAAAAAAGAGCAACAATTTGAATATAAAAAAGGTCCCGTTTTTGCTAATATATTATTAGTAGATGAGATAAACCGTACTACTCCTCGTACACAATCTAGTTTATTAGAAGCTATGGGAGAACAACAAGTAACTGCTGATAGTGTGACCCATCAACTACCATCACCATTTATGGTCATAGCCACACAAAACCCAATAGAGTTCCATGGTACTTATCCACTTCCTGAGGCACAACTCGATAGATTTTTTATGTGTATAAATATAGGCTATCCAACAGTTTTAGATGAGATTAATATTTTGCAAATGCAAGGAATAATACACCCTATAGAGAAGTTGAGATCCGTAATTACTGTAGATAAAATTCTTAAACTCCAAAAAAGTGTAACAGAGATAAAAACTAGTAAGATTGTACTTGCTTATATAGCCTCTATTGTAAAGGGGATAAGAGAGCATAAACATGTACTGTATGGAGCAAGTCCTAGAGGTTCTATTGCATTGATGCAAGCTGCTAGAGCTTTTGCTTTAATTGATGGTAAAAGTTTTGTCGATCCTAATATTATAAAAAGTATTGCTATTTCTGTCTTAGCTCATCGTATAGTAGTAAAACCAAAATACCTTTCAACTATAAGTTCTGAAGATATTATACTTGATGTTCTATCCAACATAAAAGTACCAAAATAGTACTTATAAATTTTTTATGAAAAAAATATTTTTATGGATTGACACAAATAAATTATCTATAATACTTTCTATTGTAGTTATAGTTATGTATGTAATATCTTGGAATAGAGGAATAACTCTACTTTATTTAATCACTGCTCTTAGCTTAGCAACACTCATCATATCTTTTATACTGCCATACTTTAATCTTTTAGGTTTAGATATTTCTATCAAGCATCCTGAAGTTACCTACGAAGGAGCAGAGATACCCATAACTATAACTTTAACATCTTCAAATTTTTTTAATAGATACTTTTTGGAAATATGGTGGACTGCAACATTTTCACATAATAATAATTATATGTTTTTTATAACAACACTACATAAAAAAGAGGTATTTAATATTAATTTATTATGTGATGTTAGAGGCGAACATAAGATAGGACCACTTCGTATACAAACAGGATTTCCTTTAGGTATTAAGTTCTTTAGTAAAGTCTTTGAAGATACCTTAGGTAAAGTCTTAGTTTTACCAAGATTTGTCCCTATCCATAGATTTTCATTTGGTGTAGATGAATTATCTATCTTTTATGGAGATAATAGAGTTGATAAAAAAGGTGGAAATGATGACTTTGTCTCCATTAGAGAGTATAAAAGAGGAGACTCTCCACGACATATCCATTGGCCAGCTAGTGCAAAACAGGATGAACTTATGGTGAGAGAGTATCAAGATAGCCTCTCTCCTCGTTTAATTATAGTTTTAGATTTACATAAAAACTATACCCTTGGAAGAGGAAAGGATACTACATTAGAGTATGCCATAACTATAGCTACATCATTAGCAATATACTCTTTAGATAAAGGATATAAAGTAAGCCTTTTTGGCTATGGTAAAAAGAAAATAGAGTTAGTAGATATCGTAGGCTCACACAATAAAATGGAGATACTTGAATCTCTAGCCTATGCTAAATGTGATGGAGAAGCAAATTATGAAGAGACTATTAGAGATATTACTGCTTTTAACCAGAGTGGAACATTAGTTCTTTTTGGTAAAGGAAATGGTCAACTCAATACTCAAATGGACTCTTACTCTTCTAGGCTTTTTAAACCAGTATTATTTGATATACAATCTAAGAGCTTTCTTGAAGATGTTTTTAATAAAAATTTTACCTTAGAAGATACCCATAAACAGAGTATATATACTCTACAAAAAGGCTGTGATATAGATAGGTTATTTAGATGAATATAAAAAATATAATATTTTTAATTTCTATATTTTTGATTGAATCTATACCTTTATTTGGATTAACATTTTATCTCTATCACAGTTATTTTATCAGTACAGTTATAGTTATACCTTTTTTTATATCTCTAGCTATAGGTAGTTTGGCAAACGATAAAAAATTTATATCTTCTGCTAAATATATTATTATATTTCTTGGTGTTTTATTATCTCTATATTTTATTGGAGAAAATCGTCCTAATACAATGATATTAACCGTAGCTCTCTCTATGATGGTAGTAGCTAATTTCCTTATTTCTAGTAGGAGAATTTTAATTTATATATTAGTTTTTTCTTTTTTACTATTTTTATTGTATATAGGGTTTATACCTTTTAATGATAACTCTATAACTATTATTATTGTTTTTACCTATGCTTTTTTTATGGTAGTTATTATTGATTACTATTACCAAAGAGTCTCTTTACAAACCAATAGAGTAGTAAATAAATCTTATAAGCCTCCTAGTTTTATGCCAATAGTTGCTCTACTTTTGATAATTATATTTTTTCCAACAGCTATCTTCTATTCTATTATTCCTCAACCAAAAGCAATACATTATGGAGCTTTTCCATTTGAAGGAGGCAAAAGTTATAAGGGGATAGAAGGAGAAACAAAAAAAGATAGTCCCTTTTTTAAAGATACAATAAAGCAATTACCCAATTATAAGCCTCAAAAAGAATCAAAAGAGCAATTAGATACAGATGATATTTTACAAATTACTAAAATTACTAAAATTAATGATATAAATGATACAAAAACAGAGCAACCTAATGATAAAGTTTTACCAAATAGTGATAGTTATAGAGAAAAAGAGTTAAAGAAAAAAAATAGATTGGCATACTACTCTTACTTTGAAGATGCTAACTATAATAAGAACCAAAACCCTATACTTTTTGATATTAATGGTTCCCAATCAAGATTTTTAAGAGGTAAAACTTATGATTATTTTGATGGCAATAGTTGGAAACGAAAAGTGAATTATATCTGGAATCGTAAGATAAAAAATAATCAACTTATTATCTCTAACCGTCATAGTAAATCTTTTGAGCAGTATACAATTACAGTAAAAGGCAAACTCTCAGGTAGACCCATAATATATGCTCCTACAGGTATAGTCAAAATATTTTTCCCCACAGATATACTCTATAGAGATCCGCAGGAGATATATTATGCACCTTCACAACTAGAAGTTGGAACTTTTTATATGATTAATCTCTCTAGAGATAGATATTATGGCTATGACATAGTTAAAGGGATAGATATTTGGTATAAAAAAGCTTATCTCAAATTACCCAAAAATTTTAATGAGAAGATATTGCAATTAGCTCAAAAACTTACCAAGTATGAAAAAACACCTTTTGAAAAAGCAGAAGCTATTATAAAATATTTTAAAAGAGATTATAAATTTAAAAATCCAAGAATTCACAGTTTAATGCATAATCAAAAATTAGAAGAGTTTTTATTTGATACTAAAATAGGAAATCCAGTTCAATTTAATACAGCACTTGTTGTAATGCTTCGCTCTGTAGGAGTCTATAGTAGAATAGCAACAGGGTATGCTCCAAGTGAGTATAATGAAGAAAAACAATCTTTTCTAGTAGAACGAGAAAATAGTGCTATATGGAGTGAAGTTTATGTCTCTGATGGAACATGGGTTGTTTTGCATCCTTCTGATGATATAGCATTTGAAGGTGAAGAGTTTATCAAAGTAGAAGAGCAAATAAAAATATTCTTTAATACAATTTTGTTACTATTAATTATATTTTTAGCTATGGGAGTATATTACTTTAGAAAATATATATGGAGATACAGAGCAAAATGGTATTTAAGAAAGTACAAAAAATATGAAGATATTAAGTTTGTAACGCATGTATATCAAGAGCTTGAGAGATATTATAAAAATATTAAACAAGGTTCCAACTCAAGTGATACCTTACAAGAGTATGAAAAGTATATAAAAGCACTAGATCCAAAAAATAGCCATCTTATAGAGTATTTAACTCTCTATTATAATCAAGCTATATATAATGAAGAGTTAGACGCTAACTTAGATAGAGATAGATATTTTGAATCTGCAATGTTCTTAGTTTATCATTCATCTACAAAATATTATAATAATTGTCTCTTTTGTGATTTAGGTAAATCTCTCAAAGATTATAAAATATATTATCTATTTTTACTTGTACCAATTATAGGTGCTGGAGTGTATTCCTATAAGTTAGAAATTAAAAATAGTATGAGAAAGCTATCTTATATTAAAAATGATAAAAAAATTATGGCTCAAAAATCTACTAAGAGAGAGTTTGATTCTAAAATATATAATATGCAATTAAAGTATAAAAAGTATAAAAAACATAAAGCATTAGCTATTGCTGTGGATCGTGATGGTAAATATTCTTATGGATATTCCTATAACAAATCATCAATAAAAAAAGCAATTAGAAAAGCATTAAAAGGGTGTAATAAATCTAAATTAAGATATAAAGTAAATTCTCAATGTAAAATATATAAAGTAGATGATGCTATTAGATTTAAATCTGATTTTATGGAAAATTCATCTAAGAACTAAATACTAAAAATTAATATACCTAAAGTACCATAGGATATATAGATAAATTTTTCATCTGAAGATAGTGTAGCATTCCAAAACTCTTTCTTATGTGATTGTGTATCTTTGATTTGTTTAATACTTTTAATATGATTTATATCTTCTATATCAACTATCTCTAGGTTATTATAAAAATTTGATAAATAGAGTTTTTTTCTATCTTTTGAGATAGTTGTATTTTTTATATTACCTGATGAGGTAAAAGATCCTATCACTTTAGGATTTGTTTTATTTCTTATATCTAATATCTCCACACCATTATTACCACTAGATATAAAAGCTACCTTTTTATCCTTAGATATAGAGATACTTTGTGGGTCTCCTAGTGTAGAATAAGTTTTTATAATTTTTGGTTGTTTGGGTGAACTTGTATCCATTATATCAATACCATTTGATGATAAGAGATAGAGTAATTCATTTTTAACTTCTATACTATCAAAATACTTTTTATCTATAGCATATTTTGTTATAACTTCTATTTGATCAAAATCTTTGATTGAAGCTATAGTTAAATTCTCATCGTCACTTATATATATTTTCTCTTGAGATATGCTAAATGTAGATATTGATTGTGTCTTTGGATATACAGCAAGTAATTTTGGTTCTGATAAGTTACTTATGTCTATACTATAGACTCCTGCCATAGAATCTCTTACAAAAAGTCTCCGTTCATCTTGAGTTAATTCTATAGCTCTTGCTTTGTCATAAGAGTTTTTAAAATATTTAAACTGAGATATAATTTTGGGTTGTAGAGGATTCTGAAGAGATAAAATATATATCCCTCTACTTGAAGCTACTACATAAGCTACTTTTCCATTTTGAGATATTTTTATATCTCTGATGGTTCCTCTTAATCTAAATATATTCTTATTATCTATGGCTGATATAAGAGTTTGTCTACTATTTATAGGAGTATCTGATTTATATTCCATATATAAAAATATAATAGGTGGGATTATTAGTATTATTAAAATTAGGCGTATAAAAAATACTTTAAAATCTGCTTGATAATCTATCATATTTTCTACATCCTAGTTATGATTTAATTAAAAATACTATGATACAATATATTAATAGTGACTTAAAAATAAAATTAGAGAGTAGGTACTTAGGTGTTTGATATAATAATATACTTTTTTAGACAAAATAAACTATTATTCTATTTTGGATTATCTGTTTTTGGCTCTTTATATAGTTATCTACTCTGGATTTATTTTTTTGATTCAAAGCCTAATATATTAATAGTGATAATAATATTTGCTATTGTATGGAGCATTTTATCTAGGATAAAATTTTCTCAAAATAAAGAAAAGTATAGCTATCAAATGCAAAAAGAGCAATACGCTCTTTTGCGTCATCAAATTACACAAGAGTATAAACTTGATATAGAAGATAATATATTTTCAAAAGTAGATTTGATTCTCTCTCTTATAAAAGAGCAGTTTTCAAGAAAAGAATTAATTAGTATCAGAACCCTCAAACTCATTAATCAGTCCTTAGGATTATACATAGAAAATTTAAAGTTTAAAAAACAACTTTTTAAAGCTGATTTTATGAGTAAATCTATAGATAAAAAAGAGTTTTACCAAAATGAGATTGAGAAAAATAGAAAACAAAATAGTGATATAGAAGAGAGTTTAGAGAACTTTATACAAGAGCTTCTCTCTAAAAATAATAATGATACTAGTATTGAATATATATTAAATGAGTTTGATGACTCTATCAAGCTTCTAAGTAAAATTGGACAGGAGAGAAGATAATGACTACAGTAAATAATTTGGGGAATATGCAAAATGTATATTCTTATATGCAAGAGTCTCAAACGATTGTACCAACCACATATACTAGTCTATTTGAGGATAAATTAACATCCAAAGAGATAGAAGAACTCAAATCAAAAGCACAAGAGTTATTAAAGCTATTTGAGAATAGAGATAAGATTGAAATAAGAGGTATTTTAGAAAAAATTACATTAGATGATATTCAATCACTGGAAAACTCTTCAGACCTTTTAGGTGCAAAGATATACAATTTAGAATCTATAGATGATGCTAGTTCAAATGAGATAGCGAAATCTCTAACAGACTTAAGTACAGAGATAGGAAATATTAATCCAAATAGACATAACTTATCTACGAAAAGTATATTATCTATGATTCCTTTTATACAAACACCGATTACTAAATATCTGAAAAAATTTAAATCAGCATCATCTTTGATAGATGAGATATTAGCGAGTCTTAACGAAGGAGAGAAACTACTTCGTAATGATAATGTTGTATTGCAACATGATAAAAATAGATATAAGATTACTGCTATTGAACTCCAACGAAAAGCTATAATTATGCAAATTGTTATTGATGCTATTGATAATAATATTCAAATTTTAGATGAGAGTGAAAAAAAGTTTTATGTAGATAATTTAATATTTAATCTTCAAAAGAAAATTCGTAGTATTTATGAAATCTTAATTGTAACACAAGAGGGGTTTTTATCAAATGATTTTATCATAAATACAAACTGGGAACTTATAGATAATATATCTAATGTCAAAGTGGTTACAAAAAGAGCTTTAGAGATTGGCGTAAGTATGCTTGTAGCTCTTGAAAATCAAAAAAATGTTATTGAAGCTATAGAGAAAACAAAAGAAGCTACAAATGAGCTTCTTGTTGGAAATGCAAAAAGAATGAACCGACAAGGAACAGAAATCTATGAAAAGGCATCTCAATCTACACTAAATATAGAATCCCTAAGAGAAGCATTTGAAAATATAGATGAAGCTATGCAGACGATTAATAATCTCAAAGAGAAAGCTTTTGAAGAAGCAAAAGTAGAAGTAGCAGCAATGAAAGAGATTAGCCACAAACTAGAAGAAAAAATATATCAAGTAGAACAAGTAGAAAAAACTCAAGTACCTCAAACAGAGAAATAAAAATATTAAATATTATTTGCAAAGAGAAATTAGAAAAGGTTAATAACTTTCATGGATAAGAAATACTATAAAGGAGTGGATCTTTCATTTTCTACTAAGATTTTTTTTATTATAGCTTTAGGTTCTTTTATGGTTTTAATCAGAACAATTATTTCTTTAGAAACCATACCTATAGTGATTTCATTTTTATGGTTATCTTTTTTAGTTTTTCTTTTTAGACGGAAACGAAACAGAGATAAAGAGAGTTATATTCACATCACAGATGAGAAGGTCTCCAAAGTTGTAGCAGGTGAGGAGCAAGAGTCTCTAAGCGTTGCTATGATATTTGACTACTACGAAACTCCAAATATGGGAACCTTGACTATAGTAGGCAAAGATGCAAGCAAGACTATGACCATAGAACACTCTTATCTTATCTATGAAAAAGATGCTATAGTAAGGAGTTTAGCCAAACTCAATATCACAGAGAACCTATCGTGTGATAATCAGAATTTCTATCCTAGTATCAATACCTACAAAGAAGAGACCCAAGGAGATAGTCACTATACAGACCATGACTCTCTCTATACACTACTCTATCCTATTCTCTTATTAGGGCTTATCTACCTCTCTATTGCTATCCATCCAACAATTTTTTTGGTAGTAGTTCTTATTTTTTTAGCTACATTGGCACACTTTTATAGTGTTCACAAAATTATCTTAACAGACTCATCGCTTATAGAGAAGTCACTATTGGATACAAAAATCACCAAATACCAAGACATCCAAACAGTTGAACTTGAGTATGTAGGAGGAAGAAGAGATATGCAAAAGTATCCATTAGTCAAAATAAACTCTATAGATTGGATTGGTTTTAGGAGAGATTGTGAAATGAATACTAAAATGTATGAAGATATCTCTATGCGGTTAGAGAAGTTTCGCTCAAAATAAAAAAGATAGGATAGATATTAAATGATACAAAATAACAAAGAAATGTTATATTTTACAGAGAAAAGTCTTTACTCAGAAATGATTCAAGATAGAAAATTTGGGTATAGTGCAGGTTTTCCACTAATGAGTTTTTTACTTTTTACCAATCCTTGTGGAGGTCATCATGAAAAAGTTATATTATTACTTTTACTTCTTTTTAGTGTGAATATTTATGTTTTAACTGTACATACCAAAGCTATTATTAATTATCATCGTAGTCAACTATGGGAAACTACAATTGCAACTATTACGCAAATAAATATAATACCAATCCAGTCAGGTTTTTTTAGTTTTAATCCAAGTGTTTTGTATAAACCTCATATTAGATACACTTACAAAACGAATGGAGAGATTTTTCAAGGAGAGCGTCTATCTTTTGATCCTGAAGGTCATAAATATACTTTGAACCCAGAGATGAGTAATCAATATCATCCAATGAATCATCTTTTTTCTCAATGGGTAGAAGATAAAAAAGTTACAATTAGATACAATCCTCTTAATCCAAGTGAATCAGTTATCTTTAATGAATTTGAAGGTGCTAAATGGAGCTATAGATATCATATTTTTGTGAGTATATATGCTTCAATAACACTATGCCTTGCGTTGGCTGATTTTATCTGTATGATAATCAAATAAATATATATATATGCTCAAGAGCAACAGCAAAAAATAGACACTTAACCCTAAAAAATCTACAATACCCAAAAAACCTAAAAAACATAGTCCCTTGGGGACGGAATCTATCGGAATATGTGGCGATGTTTTCGCTGAACAATGATGACTTGAACTCTAAGATATTGGGTGCAAATGAGATGATGAAGATAAAAAAGTTCTAAAACAATAATCTACATCTTAAGTAAAAGCTTAACAATCATATACTAATATAGCTACATAAGGATTTCAAAATGAAAGAAGTAGTGAATCATTTCTCTTTTACTGAAGAGGTACTGCATGCGGTTACGCATGGGATAGGGTTTTTGTTGAGTATTGCAGCTTTGACTCTGCTTGTGACTTTTGCCTCTTTGGGTGGTGATGTGACTGCTATCACATCGGTGGCTATATATGGTAGTACACTTATTGTGATGTATGGGAGTTCTACACTCTACCATGCTATTACACATACCGAAGTCAAACGGCTTTTTCAAAAGTTTGATCATAGTGCTATCTATTTTCTTATTGCAGGAACTTATACACCTATTATTTTGGTAACTGTTGGTGGTGCTTGGGGTTGGAGTATTTTTGGTATAGAGTGGGGGATTGCTCTTGTAGGGATTGCTATGAAGTTCCTCTTCCCCAACCGTTTTGAGCTACTCTCACTTATAGCCTATCTTGTGATGGGATGGATGATAGTGATTGTCTTTGATACCTTTAAGAGCAATATAGACCCTGTAGGGTTTTGGCTTATAGTCGCAGGAGGTATCTCTTATACTGCTGGTATTGCTTTTTATGTCAAAGATAATATAAATTATTTTCATACTATATGGCACATCTTTGTTTTGGCTGGTTCTATACTGCACTTTTTTGCTGTGCTTTTATATGTTGTTTAAATCTTGGAAACTTCTTTAGTGAGAATACACTAGAGTAGTTCTTAAGAGTTTTTCTTTTGCATTAAAATCATCTGCTTTGCATCATTCTTTATAACTCTCATATTAAAAATATCAGCTAATTTTTCTAAAGATTTTAATGAAAAAAAGAGTACATGTGTAGGGTCTAGTCTATAGTGC
>Ga0193956_1001198_pt1 | contig 10574 bp, 12 predicted proteins | sample BB_7_MG_FD_140358 | JGI IMG/M metagenome (GOLD analysis project Ga0193956, IMG submission 140358) | Microbial mat bacterial communities from the Broadkill River, Lewes, Delaware, United States - BB_7_MG | ecosystem: Environmental > Aquatic > Freshwater > River > Microbial mats | place: USA...
GCACCATCATGTGTACACCAGTTAACCATATAGTTTCCACGGATTATAAGACCTTTGTTATATAAGTGAACAAATGCTTCTTTAACAGATTTTTGTAAGCCATCATCCATAGTAAAACGCTCACGCTCCCATGCAGGAGATACACCCATTTTACGAAGCTGATCCGTCATAATTCCGGCTGATTCTTCTTTCCAAGCCCATGCACGCTCTAAAAATGCCTCACGTCCTATCTCTTCTTTAGTCTTACCCTCAGCAAGTAGTTGTTTCTCAACAACATTTTGAGTAGCAATACCTGCATGATCAGTCCCCGGTTGCCATAGAGTTTTGTATCCGTCCATACGTTTATAACGTGTGATGATATCTTGTAGTGTAAAAGTAAGTGCATGACCAATGTGTAGACGACCTGTAACATTTGGCGGTGGCATCATAATCGCGAAGTTTTTATCTTCTTTTTGGATATCTTTGTTTCCGTCAATTTCGAAGTATTTTCTATCTTCCCAAATTTTGTAATATTTGTTTTCTATCTCTTGTGGATTGTAGCCATTTGACATATTATACTAGCCTTAATTATGTTATTAAAATTTCGCGATTATACCTAAAAGTAAGTGAGGGTTAGCTTAGATATATAAGGTAGAGCTTAGAAAAAAAGTTTAAAGTATATATGGTAAAATACTCAAATGAAAAACCTAGATGTTAAAAGTTTACTGTTGGCTAACTATGATATTGAAACATATGAGCCATTATATAGAAAAATGGTTTTATTAAATATCATTATTTTGGCATCATTGATAGGTTTTGGGCTTTTTTCATTATTAAACATATTTGTTCTTGAAAACTATTTTATATCTTTTTTAAACTTTTTTGCTTTTTTAGTAGAATTATATGCTTTTATTCATATTAGAAAAACAGGAACCATAAATTTAGCTTCTAATATAGTTACTTTTAATCTTTTTATTTTTTTACTTGTACTGATCTATTTGCAAGGTGGAAAAGACTTTACTTTTATATGGACAATCTTTTTCCCTATAACAGCAATACTTTTAAATGGGAGTATTAAAGGAACAATTTACAGTGTAGTTTTTTATACTATATTTTTTACATTGGGCTATTTTGGAATTGACACATGGCAAGATGGTCAGTGGAATACAGTTAGTTATGTACGTTTAGTTTTTGCAAGTTTAATATTAGTGTATGTGTTATTTCTAATAGAACAAAGTTTTGAAAAATCATACATAGCACTAGATGTTACAAGAAAAAAAGAGAAAGAGTATTTGGATAAGTTAAGACTTAGTTCTGTAACTGATCATTTGACAGGTCTTTACAACAGGCGTGAACTACAACAGCTTTTTAGAACCTCTTTTGAACAAGCCAAAAAAACTCAAAGTATTTTTGCTTTTTTTATACTTGACCTTGATTATTTTAAAGAGTATAACGATAATTATGGACATTTAAAAGGTGATGATGTTTTAATAAAAGTAGCCTTGGTTTTAAAACAGAACTCATACAAAGATATAGATAGTGTTTTTAGATTGGGCGGAGAAGAATTTGCCGGCTTTTTGATCTCTGATAGTGAAGATGATATATTTAAAAGAATTGAAAAGCTTCGCAAAAATATAGAAAACTTAAAAATTGTTCATAAAAACAACCCTCATAAAGTAGTTACTGCATCTTTTGGAGTATGTATAATTAAAGATTTTGGTATAGAAGATTTTGACCCAATATATAAAGCTGCAGATCAACTTTTATATGAAGCTAAAGAGAGTGGAAGAAACTGTATAAAAATGTAATATTATTTTAGTCTTTTCATCTTTTTTTTGTTTTCATACATCTTATTATCTGCTTCTTCTAAAATATCTAAGAAGATATCATTTTTATGAAACTGTGATATACCTATAGAAAAACTAACCTTAAATTCACGATCTTTAGCTTTTAATTTTTTATTTGTAATGTATTCATTTATTTTATCTACTCTTGACACTACATCTTCAAGTGTTACATATTCATTAAAGACCATTATAAATTCGTCTCCACCATATCTTACAATTTCACTTTTAGTTTTTTTCAGATTGTTTGATATAAAGATTAAAACTTTATCACCAACTGCATGACCATGTTCATCATTTATAAGTTTAAATGAATTTATATCTATTATAACAATTGTACCATTTGAAGTAAAGTAGTCATTGTCATCATTTAGGTAGTTATCTCTTAACCATTTTCTATTGTGTGCACCGGTAAGTTCATCTTTATAGACTTCTTCTCTTAGGTTTTCTATTTCACGCTTTAATTTTTTTGTCTCATCTAAAACTTCACCAAGAGTTTTTTCATCTTTTTCTTTTATTGCATCTATGGCTTTTGATGTTGAACTACTTAATTGGATCGCATTTTTATGATTGTACTCTCTCATCTGTATTAGATCTTTACATTCTATGTCCAAAATTTCTTGTGATATTTGAAGCTCTTCATCAATGTTTATACTGTGAGACTTTGCTTTTTCGTTAAAAATTTTTGTATATATAGAAGGGGTAACTATTTGCATAGAGTCTATAGATTCTAGAGTTTCTCTTGATATAACTTTTAAAAGTTGGTCATTATTTTTCATTACAATTTCTTATTATTATCTTTAAAACTCAATTATAGTGGATTAAATTGAATTGAAATTTAAAACAGTATAATTCCGACATGCCTTTATCACGCCTAAATCAAGAACAATACAATGCCGCAACTTCGAGAGATCATCAGAATCTGATCATAGCATCTGCGGGTACCGGAAAAACATCTACAATCGTAGGAAGAATTGCGTATCTTTTAAGCTCTGGAATACAGCCAAATGAGATATTGCTTTTAACATTTACAAATAAAGCAGCTGAAGAGATGGTTTCACGAGTAGCAGAATACTTCGGTAAAGATGTAGCAGGAAAAATAGATGCTGGAACCTTTCATGCGGTAAGTTATAGATGGCTTAAAAAATTTGATAAAAAAGTTGTACTAAAGCAACAAAGAGAATTAAAAACCTTATTTCGAAGTGTGTTTGAAAAGCGCACATTTATGAACATAGATGCAGAAGCTCAGCCTTATGGAGGGAACTATCTGTACGATCTGTACTCTTTTTACCAAAATACAGAGTTGGAAAATGACTTTGAGTCTTGGATCATAGAAAACTATCCAGAACATGAACTTTTTGCGCTTATATATGCAGATGTAGTAGATGAGTTTGAAAAGTTAAAACAAGAGTATGGATTTGTTAACTTTAACGATCTGCTTCTAAACTTTAGAACAGTATGTAGTAAAAAAGATCTTGGCTATAAAGAGGTTCTAGTAGATGAATACCAAGATACAAATGCACTCCAAGGAACCATCATAGATGCTATGAATCCACCTTCACTTTTTTGTGTCGGGGATTATGATCAGAGTATTTACGCATTTAACGGGGCAGATATAACGATCATAGGATCTTTTAACACCAAATTTCCAGATGCTAAAGTGCATACACTAACAAAGAATTACCGTTCATCTCCTCTGATCTTATCACTTGCTACAAAGGTTATAGAACACAATGAACGTATATACCCCAAACAGCTTGAAGTGACAAGAGATGGGAATTTTGAGAGTCCTAGGTTACTTGCTTATGATGAGCTTTTTGATCAGTACCATGCCATAGCTACAAAGATACGCGATACTCAAACACCTCATGAAGATATAGCGGTGATCTTTAGAAATAACTCAACGGCAGATGGGATCGAAGTAGGTTTAAGAGAGCTTGGAATTGCTTGTAAAAGAAAGGGCGGTACCAGTTTTTTTGATGCTCGTGAAGTAAAAGCAGTACTTGATCTATACACATTACTTGTAAATGAAGCAGATATGATGGCTTTTATACATGTTTTTGAGTTTGCTCGCGGGATCGGTTCGGCTATGGCAAAAGAGATGTACTTAGCTTTAAAAAATGTTGGAAATGGTAGTGTTTTTTATGGACTATATGCTCCTGATGAGTCTATTCGTAATCCTTTTGAAAAGCGTAAACTTAACCACCAGTTAGGACTTTTTGATGATTTTTTAGAACTGGGAGCGGTTGGTAAGTTTGCAAAGCTGGGCTTTGAAGCAAAGTTTATGAAAAATCCTGTTTTAAAACACCCAAAACTTACAAAAGACTCTGCTACATTTTTACATAACTTTTATTTGTTGTTTCGTAATCTAAAAGGGATTAAACAACCTCGTACGATTGTAAAAAAGATATATGAATCTGAGCTTTTTGCCTACATATCTGATGTACTCAGCACAAAAAGAGCCACACTTAAAGATGGCACAGTTGATGAGAAACAAAAAGCAGAATCAAATACAAAGATTAAACGGAAAATGCTTCTACTTGAAGACCTTTCACGCCCATACGATAACCATGAAAGATTTTTAAATGCTATGATATTAGGATCATCTGATCTGACACAAGGGGAGGGTGTAAATCTTTTAAGTGTTCATGCGTCTAAAGGGCTTGAATATAAAGAAGTTTATGTGATTGATCTAATGGATGGGCGTTTTCCAAACCGTAAACTTATGCAAAGAGGCGGTAGTTTAGATGAAGAGAGACGTCTTTTTTACGTGGCAGTTACCCGTGCAAAAGATATACTCTACCTATCTTATGCAAAGTATGACAAGATCAAAAAGACAAACTTTGTAGCAAGTCAGTTTCTTTATGAAGCCGGACTTGTACCTAAAGATGAAAACTACAAAGCACTTATTCAAAAAGAGCTAGAAAAGATAGATGAGGAGGAGAGTTAAGACTCTTTAGAACTACTCATCTTCCCTACGGCACATGAGACAAAGCTTTTTGCTTTAAGAGTTCCGCTGGTAAATGTTCCTATATTTTCATCTGTACATGGATATCCAAGGTGGCGCATAGTTGAGCGAAACACTTCTTCATTTGCATCATCAGTAAACGTAACACTTACCACTCTTGGTTCTTTGTTTAAGTCTACGCTGACATCCTTAAAGCCTTTTTTCTCTAACTCTTTAGTTACTGTATTTGCACACCCTCCACATTTTACATTGGCTACTTCAAATGTTTTTATCATAATGTACTCCTTGTGACAAAGTATATAACAATTATGTTAAAATCTCTAAACTTTATTATACGGAAAAATGATGATCAATTTAAAAAAATGGATATTTTTAGCGCTTTTACTATGGCTGTTTTATTTTATATTTATAGCTAATTTTGTTGTAACTATATCTGTAATTATAGGTATTGTTATAGCTTTTAAACTTTATAAGACTTATGCAAGATACAAACTAAACAAACTATCAGAATCAAAAGAAACTTTTAGAGAGAGTGAACTTGGTCTTTTTATAGCACTTGTTGCAAAAGTAGCTAAAGCAGATGGTAGGGTTAGTGAACTTGAAGCACAGTTAATAGGGATGATGTTTGATGATATATCAAAAGTGTTTAATGATCAAGAAAAAACAAGAGGGATCTTAAAAGAGATCTTCAATGAAGAGAAACAAAAGAGTGATGACACAAAAGAGATAGCACAGTCTTTAAACAGACTACTTGGCAGAAGTAGACTAAAGCGCAGACAGTTTGTAGGTTTTTTAGTTCAACTTGCTTTTGTAGATGGTATAAGTAAAAGTGAAGACCACATCTTACGAAGTATAGTCAGTGAACTTGGAATGACTAGTACCGAGTATGAGAACTTCGTCAAAAAATTTGAAAACATGAAAAGCTCTAAACAAAGCTCAATGGGGCTGGATGAGGCTTACAAAATTCTTGGTGTAAATGAAAGAGATGATATGGCTACGATCAAAAAAGCATATAGAAAACTTATACGTGAGTATCATCCAGATATCATAAAGTCGCAAAATAAAGGTGAAGCTTATCTTGAAGAAGCAACTGCTAAAACTCAGGAGATCAACCAAGCATATGAGACCATAAAAGAGAGGATTAAATAATGATTAGAGTTTTATTTTTAAGTGTACTTTTTATACTTTTTAGTGGATGTTCAAAAAACTATGCCCCTTTGCCAACAGTTGAGAGTGTTGAGCTACAAAAGTACAAAGGTACTTGGTATGAGATAGCAAGGTATGATCACTCTTTTGAAAAGGGTTGTAAAAATGTCACAGCTACATACAAACTAAGAGGTGATGAAAAAATAGATGTTATTAACAAGTGTACAAATATAGAGGACAATGAAAAAAAAGAGGCTAAAGGCATAGCTTATGCAGTAGATGATACTAATTCAAAACTAAAGGTTAGTTTTTTCAGACCTTTTTATGGTGACTACTGGATTTTAGACTTAGCAGATGACTATAGTTATGCATTGGTTGGAACTCCAAGCCGTGAGTACCTTTGGATACTTAGTCGTACAAAAACTATAGAACCAAAGACAAAGCAAAATCTTTTATCAATTCTTCCAAAACTTGGGTTTGATCCAAGTAAGTTTATTTGGACCATACAGGAGTAGAGATGAAAACAATAGTGAAAATATCTACCATTAAATGCAGTTTGGATGATCTTTTCGAATTTCATCTAGATTCTAGCAATATTTCCAAAATAACTCCAAAAGATACAAAAGTAGAACTTCTAAACGAAGATGTTACAGCTTATGAGGGTAAGATTGTAAAGATCAAAACTACAAAGTTTTTCATACCTACGTATTGGGAAGTGAAGATTGAGAAGCTAGATAAACCAAATATTTTGCTTGATGTAGCTTTGAAATCACCTTTTAAATACTGGAAGCATCAGCATATATTTACAAAAAAAGATGATCTATGTGAACTCAAAGATATTATAGAGTATGAGATGCCATTTGGTTTTTTAGGAAACTTGGTTGGACCTTTTATAGCAAATGATATTAAAAAAATGTTTGAGTATAGACATAAAAGAACTAAAGAGATTTTAGAAAACATTTAGAGGTAAATCCTCATGATCCTTCTTTTAGATTTCATAAGCTTTATGGAAAACTTTCAGATCTTCATTCCGTTTCAATTTATATCAGTTATATAATAGCACTTGAACTAATCTTCATAAAAAAAGAAATGATTACAGTGTAGATAGATTCTCATGATTAAGTTTACTAACAATTAGTACGCTCTAACTGTAATTTTTTGCTACAAAATGATCAGTTTTTAGATATTATTACTTTTTAAATAAAAAGGGCCCAAGAAATGAAACAAGTTATATATATTTTTTTACTATTTACAAGTCAGCTGTACGCTGTGCACATAGGAACTGGAAAACATCTTCCTGATGGTCCTTATATTGCTAATTATGTCGTGCATACAACTGCTGATAAGAAAACCAATAGTTCAGGCGATAGTATTGTAGAAAATTTTGGTTTTACACAAACGCAAAATATTTTTAGACCATTATATTACAAAGGTAATTTTGTCTACCAAATGCTCATTCCATATAAAAGTCAAAAATCATCTTTGCTTCAGCAGGAAGATATAGGTATTGGTGACATAAAACTTGGCATTGGATATTTTATTCTAAACTCTTTTGACAAAACAGAGCTTGGAGTTGTTGGAAACATAGAGTTTCCGACTGGAGAATTTGACAAAAACAGAGTTATAAATAATGGCAGTGGTCGTTATGCTTTAAATCTTGAATTCTACATACATAAAGTTATTGAGAGGATCATATGGGATGGTTCTGTAAAATACAATTATAATTTTAAAAACCATGACAACAATATTAAAAACGGAGATAAGTTTTTAGTTGAATCGTCATTTGCTTATATTATTAAACCAACATTTCTTATAGGACCAAATATATCTTATTCATACAGTTTGGACAATGAATTTAACGGTGTAAGAGAGTTAAATACAGGCACAAGTAAATATACTGTAGGGCTAGAGGCATATTGGGCACAAAGTAAAAAGACTACTCTATTAGTAGGTTTTTTTAAAGATATAAATGTAAAAAACACTTTAGATACTAAAACATTTTTATTAAGAATATTTATAAAAATTTAACATCGTTTATTTTATAGGAATTCCAACTACAACAAATACTCATCAAAATTCATAGTGGTTTATCAAAAAGCTTGAAGTTGAAAATTGTTGATGAGTACTTAGTTATTCCAAGACCTTAGTGATAAGGTATTAAAGCAAAACCGTCATTTTGTAGTTTTATAACTCTTGTTATAGAGTTTTTAACAGTATCTATAAATGGAAGTCTGTCATCTTTTCCTATTTTCCAGCGATTTAGTGCGATCTCACATGCTTCGATCTTTACATTGTATTTATCTTTAAGATCTTTTAGGCGTTTATGTATCATTTTAACCATTTTATCTTCATGAGATTTTTTCACTATTTGAGTACACTGTGAGTGTATTGTAAGTACAAATTCGTAGTCAGTTTTTTTAGCACTTAACTCTTTTGCAGTTTCTTCTATCAACCACATTCTAGAGTTTACAAATTTCATATTGCCATTGGCACAGTCAAAAACAGCTTTGTATGTGTCAGAAGCCATTAAAGATGAGACCATAACAGCAAACACAACTAGATATTTAATCATTTTTTTCCTTTATATATTAAAATTATAAAAGTATATCACAACTACGCCACTTCCCAACTTGACTCAACTAAAAGCTTTTCTCCTGAGTATATTTTACCTACAAAAACATCACCAAGCTTGTAGTTTCCAACACCTTTTGGTGTACCACTCATGATCACATCTCCATCTTCAAGGCTCATAAATGATAGCACTTCATTTAGCATTTTATCTGGTTTGTAGATCATAAGATCGTACGTAGCCTGTTGGATCAGCTGATCATTTAAGTAAAGTTCCATCTTTAAAAACTGAACAAATCCGTCAAACTCGACAAACTTGCTAAAGACAGCAGAGTTGTCAAACGCCTTTGCTCTTTCCCATGGAAGACCTTTTTCTTTCATCTTTTTTTGAACATCTGCTTTTGTCAGATCAAGTCCGAATCCCACACCTCTGATCTCTTTATCTTCGATCAAAAAGCAGATCTCACCCTCAAATCTTGTATTTTCACCAAAGTAATAGAGTTTATTTGATATTGCAGAGTTTGGTTTGTTAAAAACAACCATAGAATCTGGCATCTCATTATTAAGCTCTTTAATGTGTTCTACATAGTTTCTCCCTATGCAGACAATTTTTGATGGTGTTATAGTTTTGTTTTTGTAAATTATTGTTTTCATTTTCCCAAGCTTTTTATTTGTTTACATTAAAACACTCTTTTATTTGTGTCTTTATTTTCGTTTAGTTCAAATACACCATAACTCCAATTATTATTTGTCATACTTTTTGTTTCATTCCAGTTTAGTAAAATTAATTCTTTTTGTATCAATTTATTCATAATTCCATGACCTACTAAAATTAGAGTTTTATTTTGCTTTGAAAACTTGATTAGATTTTTAGTAGCTATTTTTGCTCTTTGTTTAGTCATTTTAAATGATTCACAATTTTTAGAATATCCAAAAAACCATAATATTCTAAATATGATTAACCAAACCTTTGGATTTAATTTTAATAGATTTAAATTTAAATATGGTAATTCAGCTTCATTAAAAAGTTCATTTATCTCAAATGGTATTTTGTTAAATATTTCAACTGACTGAATACTTCTTTTTAAATTGCTACAAATTAAAGTATCAGCTTCATTAAATAAAATTTTTATTTCATTTTTTGATTTAAACTCAGATTTTATATTTGAACTATTGTATTCATTAACCCATTTTCCAAATTGAGAAGCTGGAATCTTTTTGTAGTTTTGAATATCTACTTCACCATGTCTGAGTAATATAATTTTTGAGTTATGGTTTATTTTTTTCATACCTTGGTCTGTATCTCTTTGCATGTATAACTTAATGATGATGTTGAGATTTAAGTATTTTTTTAACAGCCTCATCAGACAGATGCTCTATTTCTAAGATTTCACCAGATGCTATGAGTGAGACTCCTGCAAGTTCATGGTTCGCATTTATGATTGCATATTTTTCGTCTATACTCTCAACAACAAAAATGACACCTTCTTCTTCTCCATCAAGTTCCATTCCTACAGAAATATCATCTGGTAAATCTTCTAGTAGTTCTTTTAAGACTAGAGACTCTTTGTACTCTCCAAAAGCTTCTGCTGGCGTAAGTACTATGTTAAATATATCTCCTACTTTTTTATCATATAGCTCATTTTCAAGTTTTTGAAATATTTGATTATAACCACCATGTATATAAATCAACTCATCACTTTCATCAATGATATTTTTATTCTCATCTTCTAGCCTAATACTCATAGATACAAGTGAATTATTTTTGATTTTTAGCATAATATTCCTTTATTACATTTGTCAGTTATTGAAGCAGTTCTTTTTGCTTTTTAGTAAGTTTATCGTAAATGAGATCATAAGAGTGATCTATTAGCTCTTTAAGAAGTGTATCATCTACATCGCCGTTCGTGCCTACAGTATTCCAGTGCTTTTTGTTCATGTGGTATCCGGAACTTATAGATTTGTATATAGAACGAAGTTCAAGGGCGTAGATAGGATCACATTTTAGATTGATAGTTAGAGGCTCTTTGTCGCTAATTAGTGCAAACATTTTGTTAGCAATACGATAC
>Ga0193956_1001199_pt1 | contig 10570 bp, 9 predicted proteins | sample BB_7_MG_FD_140358 | JGI IMG/M metagenome (GOLD analysis project Ga0193956, IMG submission 140358) | Microbial mat bacterial communities from the Broadkill River, Lewes, Delaware, United States - BB_7_MG | ecosystem: Environmental > Aquatic > Freshwater > River > Microbial mats | place: USA...
CTGCTGGTTTTTGACTAGTGCTGCACGATTATTGGTAGAGAAGCCTTCAAAGGTCGTTTGAATAGCCGCAATAGCAACCTGCGGGTGCTCACCAAATTTTGCCACCAATTGTTGTAAACTAGGAAACCCCGATGAGTGACAACCTGGACACCAGTGCTGAAAGCACTTCAAAAAAACCCACTTACCTCGGTTAGCCGCAACAGAAAAAGCCGCTGCTTTATTGCCATTACCGTCAACCCAATAAGGGATATTCAACTCTGGAGCGGCCTGCCCAACGATACCTCGCGCTGGCTCTGCTGCTTTGACTGAGCCCAACAATACCGTACTTAGCGCACCCGCTGCACCCGCCTTTAATAAGTCCCGTCGAGAAAGAAGAGAAGTCATAGCCATCAATACACACTGTTACTAAAAAGAAAAAGAGAGCCCACACACTAGGTAGAGTGACCCGCACCACGTAATAATGGACCATAATCACTGAGCCAAGTTCAACATAACCTCAACACATTACAATGCCGATATGCCACAAAAAAATGAACAATTAGCCCCAATAGAGCAATAGGCCTATTGCTATGAAAAAGCTTATGTTATAAACTTTCAATAATTACTGAAAATTCAAAACACAGGAATACATTCATGGAAATGACACCAATGGTGCAATCATTTGTCCTGCACTTTGGCGAGATGGGAAGCCGCTGGGGCATCAATCGCACCGTCGCTCAAATTTATGCGCTGCTTGTGGTCACAGAAGAGCCTCTCTATGCGGATCAAATTGCCGAAGCACTGACTATATCGCGAGGCAATGTCAGCATGGGCATTAAAGAGCTACAAGCTTGGCGGCTGGTCAAAGTTCAGCACTATCAGGGAGACCGTAAAGATTACTACTCGTCTTTAGGTGATGTCTGGGATATGGCACGCACCGTTTTTGAAGAGCGCCGCAAACGAGAAGTTGAACCCACATTAAGTGTACTACGCGATTTACTACTGGAAAAACCAGGTAACAGTGAAGATAAATTTGCTCAAAGCAAAATGGAAGAAATTCATCAACTGATGGAAATGTCCACACGCTGGTCAAGCGAGCTACAAAAGATGAATCCAGAAAACCTACGCGCGCTGATGAAAATGGGCGCAGGTGTTAGCAAAGTATTGAGTATCAAAGATAAGTTAGTTAAAAAATCTTAATCCGACATTATTTTTTATCAGGCTATCGCAGCAGGTCAATAGAGATAACATCACTCAACAATTGCCATCATTGATTGTACATTTAGCTTACGGCAACCCGTCAATGAAGACGTGATCTCTAATTGCCAGCTACCCACCACTCTTTATCGCGCAGCTTTTTTATCCGTAACGACACTCTGCGCTCTAGCTTAAACAGGAGAAGTATTATGTTGGATACACTCATTTTATCGAGAATCCAATTTGCGACAAACATTAGTTTTCATATTTTATTTCCGACAATTACTATCGCATTATGTTGGTTTTTATTATATTTTAAAATACGCTTTGATTTTTCAAAAGAACCCGTCTGGATGCGAGCCTATCGTTTTTGGGTAAAAGTATTCGCACTCTCTTTTGCACTGGGCGTTGTCAGCGGCATTACCATGTCATTTCAATTTGGCACTAACTGGCCGGGTTATATGGAAAAGGTTGGCAATATTGCTGGGCCACTACTAGGCTATGAAGTACTGACTGCTTTTTTTCTTGAAGCTACGTTTCTTGGGATCATGTTATTTGGTGGAAAGCGCGTCCCCAACCGTATTCACACCTTAGCAACCGCACTTGTTGCCCTTGGTACTACTTTTTCAGCATTTTGGATCTTATCATTAAACTCGTGGATGCAAACACCCACTGGCTTTGAAATGCGCGAAGGTATCGCCTACCCTATTGATTGGTGGGCCGTTATTTTTAATCCATCACTACCTTACCGCCTCGCACATGTATTACTCGCATCAGGCCTAACCGCTTCATTTTTAGTCGCAGGTATTTCTGCGTATAGAATACTCAACGGTGATAATAAGCGCGCGCCGAAGGTAGCCTTAAAAACGGCTATTGTACTGGCGAGTATTTTAATTCCCATACAAGTGTTTGTCGGCGATATTCATGGATTAAATACACTAGAGCATCAGCCGCAAAAAATTGCTGCGATAGAGGGGGTTTGGGAAACAGAAAAAGGGGCTCCGCTCGTGCTCTTTGCACTACCCGATGAAGAGACGCGTACCAATAAGTACGCAATAGAGATACCTAAAATGGCCAGCTTAATACTCACACATGAGCTTGACGGTGAAATAAAAGGGCTCAATGAATTTGAAGGTGAACACCCCCCTGTTGCACCCGTTTTCTGGGGATTTAGAATTATGGTGGCTGTTGGCTTTATGATGCTATTGGTTGCATGGGTAGGTGCGTATTATATTATTAAACGTAAATCAATCCCGCCGCTGGTATTAAAAACATTTGTTGCTATGACATTTTCAGGCTGGGTAGCGACACTCTCAGGTTGGTATGTGACTGAAATTGGCCGCCAACCCTACCTTGTCAGTGGCATTCTTAAAACCGCTGATGCGGTCACACCTATAGCGCCCTCTAATGTGGCTTTATCATTAGCATTATATGTATCACTGTATGTAGGTTTACTTATCGCTTATCTATTAACGTTACGCACCATGGCCCATCGTGCAGTCGCAATAGAAGAGGATGAACAATATCAAAATACAGACCAGCAGAATACGTTCGTTCACTCTAGCTCTGCCAGCGCTTATTAAAAAGAGGATTTCAGTATGAATATCGAACAGTGGCTGCCAACCATATTTATTGGCCTGATGGGGTTATCGATTTTAGTCTACTCTATTTTGGATGGGTACGATTTAGGTGTTGGTATTTTGTTGCCAAATGATTCAAAAGAGCAGCGCGATCGAATGATTGCCTCAATTGGTCCTTTTTGGGATGCCAATGAAACCTGGCTAGTGCTAGCGGTAGGACTATTGCTAATCGCTTTTCCAACAGCGCACAGTATTATTTTACGCGAGCTGTATCTACCTGCGGCCATTATGTTGTGTGGGCTTATTTTACGCGGTGTCGCCTTTGATTTTCGAGCGAAAGTAGTGAGCACCTACCAAGACACATGGGATGGTATTTTTAAATTTGGCTCACTAGTAACATCGTTATCTCAGGGGTTTATGTTGGGAATGTATATTACTGGTTTTAACTATACAACACTGGGCATTAGCTTTGGCATTATCAGTGGGCTTTGCGTAACTGCCGCTTATAGCTACATTGGTGGCTGCTGGTTAATAATGAAAACCGAAGGTAAATTACAACAACGAGCCACTGATTGGACTCGCCGCACAGGATGGCTAATGGCATTTGGTGTTATGCTGGTCTGCATTGTGAACTTATGGGTAAGCCCGGAGATTTTATCTAAATGGACCAATACCATCTACGGATTATTACTATTGCCAATACCATTGGTGTGCATGGGTTTGTTTTTTATTAATGATAGAATGCTAAAAAAGATGCCCCAGGAAAATGATTTTGGATGTTGGCTCCCTTTTTTAAATACTGTTATTATTTTTGTATTGTGCTTTTCAGGACTAGCATTTAGTTTTTACCCCTTTGTTATCCCGCAACAGTTAACCGTATGGGAAGCAGTAAGTGCAACAGAGTCGTTAATGTTTATATTTTGGGGAGCAATATTTGTTATACCTGCGATATTAGGCTATACAATTTTCTCATATCGTGTGTTTTGGGGTAAAGCAACCGACCTGGAGTACTACTAATACTAGTAGTATTAGTCGTCGCATTTATCAGAACCTAAGCACTGATAGCACTGATAGCACTGATAAAGTACAACGATTTTATATCTACACACCATGGGCGTGTTAACTAAATAATGGTTAACACGCCTATTAACCCGATACTCGAATATCTGTTAGTTTTTCTCTTGCCATTGCTGTAACTGTGCTTTATTGGGTAACGATTTCTCATCATACAATTCAGCCAAACCAAATGCGTCTAAAATAAATAAACCTTCATCAATTTGAGTGCGTGTAAGCTCATCACACCAACTATCAAGCCGCAAGGATTGACTATTGAAATGGCTAGCATTACTAACCACCCTACTGGGTTTAGCCACGACTTGAGAATCAATGGTGATAGATTTATGTTGCCCACCTACAAAATCAAAAATAGCGTCAATTTCTTTTTGCGGCTGCAAGAATGCATCTTCATAAAACACAGTATGCAGTGCATCTTTCTTAAATTGCTTAAGTGGTACAGTATTGACAACACACCAAATAATAATTTGCGATAGAATATAATCCTGTTTTTCACTGGTAGTGTGTATGATATCTACATAAGGTTGCAAATAATCATTCACTAGTGTTTCTTGCCTCAAAAACGCTAACGGATCAGTCATCCAATACCAATGTCGCTTTTTATATTTTGATAGCGCCACTGCAAAGGGGTTGCGCAGTAATAGCACAGGCTTAATCGACGGGAATTTCTTCACTGCCCAAAAGGCAAATAAGTTTGCAAAAATATCCTTAACTAATAAGCCTTGATAAAAATAAGACCAATTAGCCTCATCTACACGGGCATGCTTGAGCCTGCCACTAAATACAGCCGCAGCTTGCGCCTCTAATTGCACATCAGACGATCCCGGTTGCATGTAATAGTGGGGTTCCATAAACGCCATATCATCAACAAGTGTTGGATGAAATGGCTCAAACATCTCTCTAAATTGCTTGTTGTGATTAATTAAATCGGCAACCCACGTAGTGCCACTACGCCCATCTCCAATTAACCAAATCACCTCTTTGTAGTGATTAAGGTAATAGTTAAGTGTTAATAAGTGGTCTCTGGCAGCTTGTTTAACTTGTTGTTTATATGACATAAGCACGATGATTAACGAGTATGCCGCAATAGTACACGAGTTATGCTAAAGCACCAGTTGACAAACGCCCAGCATTCGATATCATTAATTTCAGTAAATACTGAAATTAATGATATCGAATATTGCGAGGTGCTAAATGAAACTAACACCAGTCATGGAAAAATATATACTCCACTGGGGTGAAATGGGTACTCGGTGGGGTGTCAATCGCAGCGTTTCTCAAATCCACGCGCTGCTATACCTTGCACCTGAACCATTGAATGCAGAGCAAATTACCGCGATACTGTCGATTGCACGTTCAAATGTCAGCACGAGTATTAAAGAGTTACTCAGCTGGCAGCTGATTAAAACTACCCCTGTACTCGGCGATCGCCGTGATCATTTTGATGCCGTCGGCGATACTTGGGATATGCTGATGACCATTGTCGCACAACGTAAACAGCGTGAGATCGACCCCACCCTAGCGCTATTGCGCCAATGTGTGCAAGAAATGGAAAACGACCAACAAACCCCTAACGAGGTCAAATTGCGTATCAGCACAATGACCGACTTTGTCTCATCAATGGCTCACTGGTATGAGCAAATGCAACAGCTCCCTAAATCGACCTTGATTAAATTGTTTTCTCTAGGCACAACTATTACCCGCTTTCTCCCTAAAAAATAATCGCACGTTAGTTTTTAAGATTACCTACACACAATAATTTCAGTTATAACAGAAATAAAAGAAATTGCAGCAAGCAACACCGTTATCTTCGCCTGTTTACAACCATTATGGGGGCACGATGCTCACCATTACAACACGCTGACACAGTAGCGTGGTGGTAACACAGAATACATCTGTTAACAATGCTGGTGTGTACATTGATCAAGGGCACACTGAAGGAGGTTAGTCATGCTTTTTCCTTATGGGATATGCGATAAACAACGCTTTGCCAAACGGCAAAAGCACACCAACGACGACTATCAGCGCTTATTGGGCAAAAGGGCCTGGTCTAGACTATCCCCGGTTATTCGCGAGCGTTTTACTCAACATCAATACCCACAGAACACACGCTACACTGGCACTATGCATACCGTTTGGCGTTCAACAACAGGGGCATTATTTGCACAATGTTGTCGCTTAATTGGCACGCCACTGGCATTGCATAGCGAAAACAACGTGCCTATAGATGTACATGTCTATGAAGATAAGCATCTTGGCGGCATGACTTGGGATAGATACTACCATTATCGTAACCACCCCGCCGATCGCGTCACATCAACTAAGCGTATAGAAGCCAATGGATTGGTTGAGTGTGTAGGCAAAGCATTTGGTATGAAACTGCGGCTAACAGAAAACAAAGGCGCACTGTGCTTTACTAGCGAACACTATTTTTTTCGCCTAGGAAGACTGAGATGTGTTATCCCTCAATGGCTTAGCCCAGGAAGAACACAAGTTATGCAAAAAGATCTTGGCAATGGCCAATTTCAATTTACGCTGACAATAGAACACAGCTTACTCGGGAGGACCTTTTTTCAAACAGGTGTATTTTCTGAATGTCAATCGATATATGAGTCATGAGTCTATGGTTTAGCTATAACAATCAACACACCTATAAATCATTATTAAGACGTGCATCACAATTCTTTTCTATACTTAGTGCATGCCTCTTTCGACTACATCATTCAGCCACCTTGGCCTAGATCGTGCACATCTACATCAGGTGCGGGATCGATTTATTGCCCTGAATAAAGCGCGACTCACTCGCACGCGAGAAGCACTGAGTGATAGGGCACAGTACTTTTTAGATTGTCTCCCGATGTTATTACAATTTAACCACCCTATGCTCCCGGGGTTTGTTTCGCGATCAACGCCCTCTGGGCTAGAGGGGTTCGAACCAGAGAGAGCCGATATTCTACGAGTACAATCCATTGCAAAAAGTTTTCGCCCTAATAGAGAACCTGCGCAGCATAGTGATATCATCGCACTTTATTTAATGGGCAGCGTGGGTACTATCGCTCAAAGCAACAGCAGTGATTTAGATATATGGGTCTGCCATCGCCACGACTTATCACCCGCTGAATTAACAGAGTTGCGTTTAAAATGTGAATACCTACAACAATGGGCTGGCAATATAAATTTGGAAGTCCACTTTTTCTTAATGAATTGGCAAACAGTTCAAACAGGAAAGCTCAGCGCGCTCGATGGTGAATCCAGTGGCACGACACAATATTTCTTACTCCTTGATGAATTTTACAGAACGGCAATACACCTTGCTGGTCGCCTCCCCACTTGGATATTTGTTCCTATTGAACATGAAAATCATTACGATCAATATGCTAACATACTCACTAACAGGCGCTTTTTACCTGAGAGACAACTCATTGATTTTGGTGGAATCGCAAGCATACCCGTCAGTGAATTTTTAAGTGCTGCCATATGGCAATTATACAAAGCCATTGAATCTCCCTATAAATCTGTTATAAAACTACTACTCCTTGAATCTTACGCTAATCAATTATCATCACAAAAAATACTTTCACATGAGTTTAAGCAATTCTTACACAAACACAATCAACGCACATTATCAAATGCGGACCTCAATTATATAGACCCCTACATTCAGACTTATAATCATTTAGAGAATTATCTTCTTACTCACAAACAAGCTGATCGCTTAGAACTGGTACGCCGCTGCTTTTATTTTAAAGTAAACAAACCATTAACCAAACCGATGACTGGAAACAATAAATCATGGCAGCGAGAAGAGCTTGAAAAAATGGTTACGCAATGGGGATGGTCAAACAATCACTTGTCTTTTTTAGATCGACATAAAGAATGGAAAGTATCACAAATACTAACTGAGAGAAAAATATTAATTGCCGAATTAAACAAAAGTTATCGTTTTTTGCTTAATTTTTGGCAACAACAAAAAACACCGTTAGCAGCTACAACACAAGAACTAAATATACTCGGGCGAAAGCTAAACGCAGCCTTTTCACGCAAAAAAGGCAAAGTAGATTGGCTTAATCCAGCCATTTCAGATTTTTTATCTGAAACCTATTTAACATTCTGCTATAAGTCTGTCAGCAATCATTCAAAACAATGGCATGTTTACAACCAGCGCATCAATGACCGACCATTTCAAGAATCACGATTACTATTACACAAACCTTCTTTAATTGAAATAATGACCTGGTGCCATTGCAATGGCGTGATGGGACGATCAACACGCTGCGACAGTACTGAAAGCGCCGCCTCGCCAGAACTTATCGATAAAATACGCCACTCATTGGCAGAGGTTTTTTCTGAACCACTAACTACTGCGCCACACAGTGCATTTCAACAAGCCAGCCACTACAAAAAAATAGTATTGTTTATTAACACAGAAGCAGAAACAAATAATAGTACTCAAACCTTAAGACATATCAGCGCCAAGGTAGATGCGTTGAATTTTGGCGGATGGAATAAATTATTAATCGACCAAATTGATCTTGTCACCATCAACAGCTGGAACGAAATACATTGCCACCAGTATAAAAAAAATGCAGTCATAGAAACTCTTCAACACTTTATTAGTGTACTGTCTAATGAAAACCATCACACCATGCCAGAGCTCAACGTATATTGTTATAGCAATGATCATCGCTTACAAATACAACAACGTTTGACACATTTATTTACTAAACTACATCAAATTTTTAATATTAAAGATACCTTGCAACACGCTAGTGATTTACGTTACATCATAGAAATTGCTGGTAATTTTCATATTATCAAACGCATCAATCGCCAGATCACTATTGACCGATATAAGAATCTTAACCAACTACTACAAGCACTATCAGCGCCACAACAATACAGCGGCATTAAAATTGATGACTATGCATTATCTAACCACCCATTACATACAATAACGCAGTATATTGAAAAAGATACCATTCACGTTTTCTTTGAGTCATTAAATGAACAGGCTCGACTTTATATTGTCGACGAAAATGGCTCTCTTTTTAGCAGCACAATTAACTATACACTAGGGAAAACATCACTCAGACCACTACATCATTTCTTAAGAAATATCATCGAGCAGCGGCTGCAACAACGCACCCAAGGGCCATTGGGAATATATCCCATTCATTTTTATGAGTTGGATTATCGACAAGGTCACTGGCAGTGCTCGCAACGTCCAATAACCACCAATCTATTCGACAACTATGGGTTTAATATTCGTGCCTCTGCCGAATTTATTGATGGTAGTTTATGCTTTAGCATATTTTGTGACGAGCATGAATTTACCAATGACCAAGATCAACCGGCAGTATTTGCTGCCGCTGCGGCCTATATTTTACATAAACGAGAACAAGAACAGCGCTATCATTGCTACATTACCGATGTAGATTTATCACGCTGCTACCAACAGTTAAATGCAGGTGGTGAGCTACAAACGATTCATTATTTAAACATTAAAAGTGTCGTAGAGCGCAAAATTAACCTCGCATTACAACAGCTATAGCAATAGGCCTAGTCAATATTGCTCAACACACACGGCTCATCGGATTGCTCTGTACACACACGCGACAATAGCGTACCCAGTGACTCACCAGTGGTACGGCATACCCATCGCCCGTCATTAAAATCGCAGTGAAAACCACCCGACTTAGCTGCCACCCAGATTTGCCGCAAGGCTAGTTGGCCCGATACGATCACTTGAGTATTGCTGTCTTCACATAGGATAGTCAAAACACCGCCATTATTTTCATAATCAAGAGCAGCATCATGACTCTCACAGGCCGCATCGACAGCCTCTTCAATACGCCCCACCAATGTCTCAAGTGCAACAGAAAACGCTGCTTCATTCATTTTATACTCTCTCTACCATTATACGGCCACGTTATCTGGCCAATAAAACCACAACAGGCACAAGTGGTTGCCCACTTACCCGCCAAAGGCTAGATTATCACTTTTATTGGGCTATTTGTAAGCAAGGCGGTATACTACGCGTTTTACAAGAGCCGCGATAATTATAATGCCCCTAAAAATGCAACCCGCTGTCTTTAGCGCCTGTCAAAACCTTACTCGCATCCTGCCTAGATATAACCCTCTACGCAAGATAGGGTTTACGGTTAGCCTGTGTGTCATAGGATTGCTACTCACCGGTTGCGGGCAAAAAGGCCCTTTAACACTACCACCTCCAGCGACAACTCTGAATGACGAACAACCTCGCTCAGAGCAGATCTCAGGCCAAAAGAATTAGTCAGGCTCTACTATGCAAGATTTTTACTATCATAACGGTACCCTAATGGTTGAAGACGTAGCATTGGCTGACATTGCCAGTAGCGTTGGTACGCCTGTGTATATCTACTCACGCGCAAGCCTAACACAACGTTTTCTTGACTATAGCCAAGCGCTAGGCGCCCACCCCGGCATTATTTGCTATGCAGTAAAAGCAAACTCTAATATCGCACTATTAAATGTATTAGCACGCTTAGGGGCAGGTTTTGATATTGTCTCGATGGGTGAGCTTGAGCGAGTGTTACGAGCAGGCGGTGACCCGGCAAAAATCGTCTTTTCAGGCGTTGGTAAGACCGAAAAAGAAATGCGTCGCGCACTCGACGTTGGCGTGCATTGCTTTAATGTAGAGTCAACAGCAGAGCTTGATTTGCTAGCACACACCGCCGCATCAATGAACCTTATCGCGCCAA
>Ga0193956_1001200_pt1 | contig 10570 bp, 12 predicted proteins | sample BB_7_MG_FD_140358 | JGI IMG/M metagenome (GOLD analysis project Ga0193956, IMG submission 140358) | Microbial mat bacterial communities from the Broadkill River, Lewes, Delaware, United States - BB_7_MG | ecosystem: Environmental > Aquatic > Freshwater > River > Microbial mats | place: USA...
TGTTTAAGTTTAAAAGCTTTGATAAATTATTGGAGTTTATTCTACTCTCCCGCCAGACCAATGAAAATATCGACATGGAGCCGTTTGTGAACTAGGTGTTAAGTTAGAGTTAGAATTGCTGGTATTTAATTTTATATATTGACAAGAAAAAGCAAAAAAGATATAATTGATTCGAAACAAAGTGAACCTTTTATGGACAAATTAGTTACTTGTCTGCAATAGGGATTTAAAAAGGGTGAGGATTTTTCCTTGCCCTTTTTTATTAGTGGGAGTTTGCAAAAAACTATAAGTGGTGGAACTTTTGCGAAAAAGGATTCACTTTGTTGAGATTATTAATGATCTTAATAGTGGTTGGATTTATCCTAGTAGTGCCACTTCACTAAAACTACACAAGAGGGAATTAACTACTCCCTCGCTTTTACGGCTCTTGTCTAGTTGCGGCAATTACAAGTTCTCTTATATTTACATTTTGTGGTTGAGAGTATACAAACTCAATACTTCTAGCAATATCTTCATAACCTGCAACTATTTCTTCATCTGTAGTATGTGATAATAGTTCCGTTTCAACTGCCCCTGGTGCTATTGTGATAACTCTTACATCAAAAGGTGCTACTTCTTCTCTTACATTTTCACTTATTCCATGAATAGCAAACTTTGTACCACAATAAGCAGCATGTGCAGGAAATGTTTTTTTACCTGCTATTGACGAGATATTGATAATAGTTCCTGTACGTCTTTCTTTCATATCACTAAGAACTGCTTGCATACCATTTAATACTGCCATAACATTTAGGTCATACATTCTTTGCCATTCGTGAATACTTTGTGTGTCTATACTTCCTAAAAGCATTGCCCCTGCATTGTTTACTAAACATCCTGTTTTTCCATATTTGTATTCGGCATTTTTAATACTAGCTTTTACTGCTTCAAAATCAGTTACATCAATTTTTGCACAAATTGTATTTGGTAAGTTTAAAGCTTCTAGTTTTTCAATTCTTCTTGCAATTAGAAGTAGAGGATGACCAAGCTTGCTAAATGTTTTGGCTGTAGCTTCACCAATTCCTGAACTAGCTCCCGTGATTATTATTAATTCTTTCATATATTTATCCTTGTATTTATTTATGTTAGAAGTATAAAGAAATTATCGTTTCAGAATCGTTTCAATAGTGAAATATAAATTTATAGATAATGCAGTATATACTTAATGAGCAATTTTATTCTATTTGAATATAAGATTTTTTGATATAATGTCTTATGATACACTCTTTAAACAAAACTTTATTTGAAAATGTTACACATTCAAATGAAAATTTTATCAAACATTATCATGATACTTATACTATTGGATTAACTTACACAGGCTTTTTAAAAGCATATAATGGAAATCAAGTTTATAACTCTTATGAGTATTCTGTTCGTATTAATAATCCTAGTGAAGTTCATAGTGGGACATCTCAAGAGTGGTCTCATGTAAATTTTTATCCTAGTACTGAACTTTTATCAAATATATATGAACAAAATTTTGGTGAGAAAAAAACTCCGTACTTTGCTAGACATATCATAGAAAATAAAAAATTGTTCTTAAAACTACATAAGTTTTTTGATGCTTATTTTAAAAAAGATGATGCTATTGTAATCGAGTCTTATCTTATAGATGCTTTGTCTACTTTGATACAAACTTCCACTGTTTATACAAAAGAGTATCAAGATATTTATAATGATAAAAGAATTGTGAAAGATACATATGAGTTCATAAAAGATTCACTTGATACAAATTTGACCTTGGATTCTTTGGCACTAAATGTAAATCTTAGCAAATATCATTTTTTGCGATTTTTTAAAAAAGAGTTTGGACTTACTCCTCATGCATTTATTATCAATGAAAGATTAAATCGAGCGAACAATTTGATAAAAGATGGATATAGTATCAGTGAAGCAAGTATAGAAGTTGGATTCAATGACCAATCACATTTTACAAGAAACTTCAAAAAGTATTTTGGATATACTCCCTCTCATCTACAAAAAAATAGCAATATTGTTCTATAACAAATTTTGATTTTATTCTATACTTCCAAAAAAATCGAGGAATCTCTATGACAGATACAAACAAAAATATTTTTTACTTTTTAATGATTTTGGCTATGGCTGGATGGGGTGGCTCTTGGGTAAATGCAAAAGTTTTAAGCTCTTATTTGACTGAATATGAACTAATCTTTTTTAGAAATATCTTTACTATTATAACATTAGGACCTATTTTACTTATGAGTAAAAAGTACTTTTATATCAACAGACACAGTTTTGTATTGGCAATTGTTGCCTCTGTTATAATGATAATATATATGAAGTGTTATTTTCTAGGGACAAAGTTTGGTACTGCATCTTTGGGCGGTTCTTTGGTAACTACTCTTATTCCTATAAATACTTTTTTAATCATGGCTTTGTTTTTTGGAAGAAAGATTTTAAAAAAAGATATATTTGCATTGATCTTAGGTGCTATTGGAGTACTGACGATGCTTAATGTTTGGACATTTTCATATGAAGAGATATTTGCAACACAAAATATGTATTTTTTAGGGGCATCAATTCTTTGGCCACTTCTTACTATTGTGAGTTCAAGAATTACAAAAACATCTCCGATGGTTTTTACTTTTTATATGTATGTGATTACAACTGTTATGGTTAGTGTTGGGTTTATTGATTTTGCATCAATTGATTTTGATAGATATGATTCTATTTTTTGGATCAATATTTTAAGTTTGGCAGTTATATCTACAACGTTTGCAACAACTATATATTTTATAGGGATTGAAAAACTTGGAACAAATGAGGTGAGTTCTTTTATATTTTTAGTTCCATTTTTTGCTATAGTTTTTAGTGTGATTTTTTTGGATGAGGTTATAAGTGCCTCTACTATAGTTGGAACTATTCTTACTATTATTGCAGTTAAAATATTGAACAATGTAAAGTTTAGAAAAAAGAAAATATAGATATCTTTATTAATTCGTTCATTGTTTTTTAAATAAACTTAGATATATACCAATCATAATAACAACTGCACCAATAAAATGATATAAATGCAAAACTTCACCCAAAAATATATAAGCTAAAATAGAACCAAACAAAGGCATAAGATGGGTGAATTGCCCTGTTTGGTTTGCTCCTAGTTTTTGAACTCCCATATTCCAAAAAATATATGATAGTACCGAAGCAAAAATAGATATATATCCAAATACAAGATAATACTTTTGTACTAAAACGATATCATTACTCAAACTATATCCATTGAATAGATATATCATGAATATCCAAAATAACCCTATATATGTAATGGTAACTAAAAAACTAAGACCACTTAATTCTTTAGGTTTAAATTTGACAAGCACAGAATAAAAAGCCCAAACAAGACCTGCAACCAATACCCAAAAATCACCAATATTGAACTCCATAGTTTGTAAAATAGAAATATCACCTTTGATAACTAAAAACATCATACCTAACATAGATAAAACTATCCCTATGAATTGTTTGAAAGCTATCTTAATCTTTAGTATAAAAAAAGATAGGATTAATATCTCTATAGGAACAATAGAGTTTATCAAAAGAGCATTAGTAGCCGTTGTAGTTTGAAGTGCAAAATACAAAAAGGTATTAAATCCAGTCACAGATAAAATTGCCAAGATATTTAGTATCACAAAGTTGTGTCGCAATACTTTAAAAATATTGGCAAAATCTTTTATCAACAATGGACTCAATATCAAAGCAACCCCAAGCCACCTAAAAAGTGAAAGTTGCAAGGGATCAATGCTTTCATTGATATATCTTCCAACGATAAAATTACCCGACCAAAACAATACGCAAAGTGTTAGTAAAATATGTATTTTTTTCAAATTTTTACTCTACAATTCCAGACATACAAGTAACCTCTACCCCTTTTTTTCTCCATGCGTTTACAATCTCTAGTAGTCCAATACTATCACTAGGCATGTGAGGTGCTATGATTATATTTCCTATATTTTGTTCTTGTACTGCTTTTTTCACATCTTCTGGTACATGCATAGCTATAATAGTTCCAACACCTGCGTCAAAATATGATTTATATACATCTACACCACCACTTGTGCCACCCGCCATAAGAACTTCTATCTTTCCAGCATAGTCATCTCCAGACCCAACTCTTATAACTGGCTGTGCAATTTTTCCTTTGTAATATTCCCATGAATTTAGTTCTTCAATTATTTCTTTTAGCTTTGTTTCTGGTTTGTCATCAAAAGCTTTGTTCAGTCTTGTCTGTACGATTTTTTCTGTTATAAAATCAGCGGGAATATGTATATTTAGATATGGTAGATTCATCAGTTTTGTGGCTGAACCTACTCTATCATAGTTTGAAGCATGCTGACTCAAATCAACACTAAGTTGTTTTTTTCTTAATGCTTTTTGTGCTTTGTTAATAGGAACACCTGCTTTTACCATCCTATGGATTTGTACATCCATAACTTTTGCAAAATCAACCACACTAGCTTCTGCTTTTGGATGATGAGATACTACACAATCATATCCTAACTGCTGAGCAAGTAAAAGCTCAGGAGTCTCCATATCAATGCCTATAAGTACTTTTCTTATATTTTTACCCTTAACTATGATGTTTGTATCATAAGGCATCTTGTCTAGTTTTGCTAGTTTAAGCGCTGTGTCCATTAAATCTTTTGTATTCATATTGGTTCCATTTTTATTTATTGGATTTATTATAACTAAATGAGTTTAGAAATGAGTTTGGATTTTTTAGGGTTAGTTTTCAAACAATAAAATCTAAGAGATATCTATTGTTTGATTAGATGGTTTTTTACTAGTTTTTAGACTTCTTTCGATCAATAAAAATCCAAAAGGACTTAAAGAATGTATAAAATAACTCATTCTTATCTCTTTTGTTATATTGTTTTTTTTAGAATAAGTAAACAAAAAGATGCAAAACAGTATAAATAAAATACCATGTCCCATTCCCATTATTTTCATTAGACCTAGGCTTTCTCCTAAATATTTTAAAGGCATAGCTATAAAAACTAAAACTAAATACGAAATTCCCTCAATAAATGAGATGATTCTAAAGCAATTCATTTTGACTCCTTAAAATGGCTTTGTTATAGTAAGAACAATTACAAAGGCTAACATGATAAATATTGAGTAGGTATGATAAACAACAACTTCTCTTTTTTCCGCTTTTTTATTTTTTTCTATCAACTCTAGGTTAATTTTGTAATTAAAATGCATAAGAATCATAAGTGATATTAAAAATAATTTTATATAGATCCAAGCACCACTTGCTAATAAACCTTTATTTAGACTAATTAAACTAATACCAAAAATGACTACCATCAAAAGTGATGGACTTGCAACTCTTTTATAGATGAAGTACGCTTCTTCTAGAAAGACTTTTTTGTTTTGATTTATTTGAACTGTATTTAGTCTATATAGATAAAAGAAACTGCTTATCCAAACAAAAAGGGAAATAAGATGTAGTGATAATAAAAAATAATAATGCATAAAAACTCCTATATTAAATATTTTATTTTGGTATGATACAATACTTCAAAGAAATCGTTATGGTATTTCGCGAACAAAGGAGTGACAAATGACGAACACTAAAGAGTTTCCTTCAGTTTTATTTTTTATGATGACAACTTTTTTAGAAAAGAGTTATCATTTAGATACTGAACATTTTCTAGAAGAAAATAATATCTCAAGAGCAAAACTATTACAAATAAATGCTACTGTTAATATATCAATCATAAAAAATTTAATTATTTATATGTTGAAAAAAGAGAAAAGTTATAATTTTCTTTACGAACTTGCAAAACTCTCCACACCCAATAGACTTGGAGTATTGGGATATATTATGCTTCATTCAAAAGATGTATATGAGGCACTAGTCAAGTTTTGTAAATATTATGTACTGATTGGAAAAAGAATAAAACCAATTTTTACATCTTGTGAGGAGGGATTTAAAATAATCATCACTTTTCAAGATGAAGAGGGTGGTTTTATAGATTTTGAGGAGTACAATGTATTGGTTCATCTTTTTTCTATATTACATCTAATCAATCATCTTATCCCTTTAGAGGTACAAGCTTTAAAAATAGATCTTGTACAAGAAAAACCATCTCTCAATCTTGGTAATTCGGAAATAGTAGGTATAAAAACTCACTTTAACAAAGAGGAAAATGCAATATATTTTGATAAAAGTATCAAAAATATTCAAACAATATCAGCAAATGAACAATTATTAAAAATATTTGAAAAGGAAGCAGAAGATGCTTTGGGTCTAAAGTTGTCCAAAAATGAACTCAAAGAGAAAATCTCAGGGCTAATTTTGGTTTCCTCTACACAACTTGATATTTCACTTGATAGTGTTGCAAAAAAAGCAAACTTGAGTTCAAGAGTTTTACAGAAGAGACTAAAAGAGGAGGGGACTACATTTTCAAAAATATTGCTTGAAGTGAGAAAAAAACTTAGCGTTTATTATCTTGATAAACAAATGGACTTATATACCATCTCTTTAAATCTTGGGTATATTGATCTAAGCTCATTTTTTAGGGCTTTTAAAAAATGGTATGGTGTAACACCAAGTGTGTATATGTTGAATAAAAAAGATATATTATAAAAAACAATTAGTTCTCTTGTAGTACAATACAATTTTATATTAAACTATTGGACTATAGATGAACTACACAGATTTAAAAAACGAACTACAAAATAAACTACACAACGAAATATTACCAACTAAAACACTTGATTTTGCAGTGGATAAACTAGATGGGAAACTCTTAAGTCTTACCGCTCCACTTAATGCAAATATCAATGATAAAGGTACAGCTTTTGGTGGAAGTATTGCTTCTCTTTGTACTATTACTGGATGGTCTATGTGCTGGGTAATCGCAAAATTAAAAGATATAGAGTGTGATATGGTTGTATATGAGAGTAGTATGAGTTACTCTAGACCTATTACTAAAGATTTTGAAGCGGTAGTGTCTTTTCCAACAGTTGAAGATATTGAACGTATCAAAATAAAAATGGATGAGAAAAATAAAGCAACTATAGAGTTAGAAGTAATAATAAGTGAAAACGGTAAAGAGTGTGTAAAATATGTAGGTAAATATGCTTTTGTTAAAAAGAGATAGATAACAACCCTTAAAAGGGTTATTATATTTTTACTAGATATCGACCAACTGCTTTACCCGCTAACAACTGCTTATAAGCATCAGCAACTTCATCTAATGATATCTCATTTGTAAGATCATCTAAAGTTGATATTTTAAATTCATCTGCTATCTTTTCCCAAGCGGCGATTTTCTTCTCTATTTTTGCTTCAACTGAGTCAATACCAATAAGTCTTACACCTCTTAGGATAAATGGAAATACATTTGTTGATAATTCAAATGATGAATTTAGCCCACAACAAGTAGCAACTCCATCATACTTGATAGTTTTTAGAGCTTCTGCTAAGATATTTCCACCAACTGTATCCACTACTCCTGCAAATCTTTCTGTAACCATTGGTTTTTTATTTTCAATATCAAAATCTTTTCTTAATATCACTTCTTTTGCACCAAGCTCTTTTAAAAATGGAATTTTTTCTTCTTTTCCAGAAATAGCAACTACATCAAATCCAAGTTTTGCAAGTATTGCAACGGCAATAGAACCAACTCCACCAGTTGCTCCAGTTACTAAAACTTCTCCATCTTCTGGTTTTACATCGTTGTTGATTAGTTCATTTACACTAAGAGCTGCCGTTAATCCAGCTGTTCCATAAGTCATGATCTCTTTATCTGTAATATTTTCAGGTATTTTAACAACCCAAGAAGCTGGTACTTTTACAAACTCACTGTGACCGCCGTTTGTATTCATCCCCATATCGTATCCAGTTACTAATACTTTTTGTCCTACTGTAAAATTAGCTGAATTTGACTGTTCTATTGTTCCTGCTACATCTATACCAGTTACATGTGGGAATACTCTTGTAACTCCTGGATTTCCAACTGAACTTAAGGCATCTTTGAAATTAAGTGAAGAATATGAAATTTTTATTAGTACTTCGTTTTCTTCGATTACTGGGATTTCTATATCTTGAATACCTGATGTGAACTTTTTATCTTCTGACTTTTCTACTACGTATGCTTTCATATTTTTTCCTTTTTTATTTACTTATATTAAAATGTTAGCTAAAATATTACAAAAGAGCAAGAACTAACAAAAAAGTAAGGTACTATCTAAAAAGATACTATAGGCTTTTAAAGGGGAGAAAGATGACTAAAAAAATGGAACCAGAGATAATTGAAAAATGTCCAGTAGAAACTGCACTAGATGTATTGCTAGGAAAATGGAAGATACTTATTTTGTGGTATTTAAGATCTGAAACAAAAAGATTCAATGAGCTACAAAAACTACTTCCACGAACAACACAAAAGATGTTGATACAAAAACTAAGAGAATTAGAAGTAGATGGGATAGTTCATCGTGAAGTTTATCCTGTAGTTCCACCTAAGGTTGAATACTCTTTGACTGAATATGGCAAAACTTTGAAACCAATATTAAAACAACTATATTTGTGGGGTGAGATACATAAAGAGGAACATAGAAAATAATGTCGAAGAGGAAGAAATAATTGATTGTATTTTTATAAAAAGCTGATTTTTGAACTAAAGGAGTGAACATCTTCGACATTAATATTCAGTTACTGAATAACTATACGGAAGTATAATATATTCATATGTATAAAATATGTATGATATATAAAAATATACTTAAATTATAATATTACATATATTTTCTTTATGAAATAATATTGAGCTTATTACTAGTTAGTAATAAATAAAATATTGAAATCCAGAAAATATAAAATTTGGAGTATTTAAGAGTTTTAAATGATGATAGTATTCATCCTCTTATTTGATATGGTATCATAAGTAAAAAAAAAGAGTTCTTAAGAACTCTTTTTTAACACATGCTCTTCAACTACCCAGTTTGCAAATGGAATAGAAGATGTAAAAGCAGGGCTTACCGCATTTAATACATGGACTGAATTTTCATCAGATTCTACTACAAAATCTTGTACTAACTCTAAAGTTTTTTTATTTAAAAGTTGTGCACGAATACCTGGTGTACTCCATGAGTCAAATCCGTCATCATCCATATCTCTTGTAAGTTTTCTAGCTAGTCCTTTTAGATGAGAAAAGCTATATTTTTTTACTTCTGTAAAAGCTAGTTCTCTAAATCCAAAGGCATTTGTTAAAAATAGTTTTGCTTCATAGAATATGATTTGAAAAAACTCTTTTAGTGAAAAGTTATCAAGTCCTTTGTAGTTTTCTCTCCAAAATGCAGGTATTGCTGTTGGTCCTATTTTACTCTCATCATCTACTGTAAGGGTAAAATGTACCCCTAGAAATGGATTTGCAAGATTTGGAACTGGGTAGATATTTGTTTTCAGTGAAGATTGATTGTATTTGTCTTTTAGATAAATACCTTTAAATGGAATGATCACAAAGTTTTTTGAAAATCCAAAATCTCTAGCAATATTATCAGCATACAGACCTGCACAGTTTATAAGTTTTTTAGTGTGATAAGTGCCTTGAGAGGTTACTATCTCATTGTCATTACTTGAGATGTATTTACAGTTTAGTACTATATCAATCCCTATCTCTTTACAAACTTTTGCAAACTCCTGAGTTACCTCTTTTGGATTTACTGTTGCTGTACTTGGACATAAAAGTGCTTTTTTATGAGTTTTTACATTTGGGTATAAAGTATCAAGTTCCTTTTCATCCAACCAAATTAACTCAACACCATTTATATCTCCTCTTCTTTTAAGTTCCTCTAAACCCTCTAGTTCACTTTCGTTTTGTGTTACAACTACTTTTTTACATTCATTTACTTTAAGGTTTCTTGCTTTACAAAAATCTTTTAAAGCACTATTTCCCTCTTTTGTAAACTTTGCTTTTAGAGAATCTGCACTATAGTAAAATCCAGCGTGCAACACGCCAGAGTTTCTTCCTGAACTATGAAGTGCTACTTCGTTTTCTTTTTCCATTACTAAGATTTTTGATTCTTTGAATCTTTCTTTTAAATTCTTTGCAATATTTAATCCAATGATACCAGCGCCTATTATTATATAATCATACATCATTTAATATCCTAGTTCTTTATATTTTATTTTATCCAATTTAATTTGCATTTGCATATTTTCTTCCTTCTTTAAATAGCATCTTATGCATACCCATAGATACTATAAATACAGCCATTCCCAAAAGGTGTGTGTTTTGAATTACTCCAAAATAACTCTCAATTTCAAATATTTTGTCTGGAGTCAAAAGTAAAACAACACTTATTGCAAATGTAAATCTTTCTAAGATATTCATCTTTTTATCCCAGTATCCTTCCATAACAATCGCAAATGCGGCTATTCCAAATAATGCAAAAGTAAAGATTTCAAATTTTTCAAACCAAGTACCAGTTACTAGTGGAGTAAATGCAAATAGTATTGGGATGATATACATACCTTTTCCAACTTTCCAAGCTACAA
>Ga0193956_1001206_pt1 | contig 10547 bp, 8 predicted proteins | sample BB_7_MG_FD_140358 | JGI IMG/M metagenome (GOLD analysis project Ga0193956, IMG submission 140358) | Microbial mat bacterial communities from the Broadkill River, Lewes, Delaware, United States - BB_7_MG | ecosystem: Environmental > Aquatic > Freshwater > River > Microbial mats | place: USA...
GAGGGTCATACCCAGCTCCATTCCGAACCTGGAAGTCAAGCCTCCCATCGCCGATAATACTGTAGGCTACGCTTATGGAAATGTAGGTCGCTGCCACTTTGAGATTTAACTCTTTCTTCTTTTTTACTTTAATCAAAACCTTATTATCACTACTAAATCAAAATTATACTCACTAAAAATATATAATATATCACTACTAATATACTTCTTGTATTAATTTATCATTTTTTATGATATACTCTTAAGTAAAAAGGAGTAGATTTGATAGAGTTTTTAAATGAGACTATTTTATGGTGGCATTGGATTGTTTTGGGTATTATTTTACTTATACTAGAGATGACTACGGGTACTTTCTTTATGTTAGGTCTTGGAGTCTCTGCTATTATTGTGGGAGTTATAGACTCTTTGGTAGGTATATCTTTTACATTAGAGCTTACTCTTTGGGTAGTATTATCTGTACTATCTATATGGGCTTGGTTTAGGTGGATAAAGGGCGATACTGTTAGCTATAGTGGTCAGTCTAACTATAGATTAGATACTATAGGTACAGTTATGGAGGATATCAAGCCTCACGCTAGAGGCAAAGTGAAGTTTGATACCCCTGTACTTGGTAATACATCTTGGCATAGTACATCAAAGGTAGATATAGATAAAGGTACTCGTGTAGAGATAGTACAGATTAGTGGTCAGCTTATAGAAGTTGAGCCTTATATAGAAGAAAAAACAGAAGATTAAAGGAGATTAAAATGGAACTATTAAATATTACGGTCTTATTGGTAATTGGTGTTATTATTACTCTTTATAAGGGTATCAATATTGTACCTCAGGGTGAAGAGTGGGTAGTTGAGAGAGTAGGTAAGTTTTATCGTACACTTGAACCAGGATTAAATATTATAATACCTTATATAGATAGTGTTCGTCAGAAGATAACAACTAGAGATATAATACTTGATATTCCTCAACAAGAGGTAATCACTAGAGATAATGCTGTTATACTTACAAATGCTGTGACATTTATTCGTGTGACAAACCCTAGGGATGCTCTCTATGGTATAGAGGATTTTCGGTTGGCTATACAGCAACTTGTAATGACTACTCTTCGGTCGATATTGGGTGAGATGACTCTTGATGAGGCTCTATCTAACCGTGACCAAATCAAAACAAGACTCAAAGACCAGATAGTAGATGATGTAGCCGACTGGGGTGTGACGGTCAAATCAGTAGAGATACAAGATATATCTCCCTCAGCCTCTATGCAAGACTCTATGGAGAGACAAGCAGCAGCAGAGCGAGAGAGAAGAGCGATAGAGACAACAGCAGAGGGTAATAAAAATGCAGCGATATTAGAAGCAGAGGGTAAACTAGAAGCTGCCAAAAGAGAAGCCAAAGCACAAGTAGCCCTAGCCAATGCTTCAGCTGAGGCTATAAAGCTCATCTCTGATAATATCCAAGATAAAGAGCTACCTGCTATGTTCTTACTAGGAGATAGATATATCACTTCACTAGAGAAGATAAGCAAAAGTGCCAATTCTAAATTTGTGATATACCCTGCTGATTTACAAGCATCTGTTAAAGGTATGCTAGGAAATGTATTTAAAAAGTAATAACTAAATAATCTACAAGAGAGAGAGTATAGAGCTTTTTGGCTCTATACTCTTATATGTCATTTTGTCCTTTTTTTTTGCTTAAAACTTCTATTTTATTCTATATAAAAAAGCCTTTTTTTTAACAAATATTCAAGCTTAATTTGAGTAAAATCCGTATTATAAATCATCATATATTTTATTATTATCTGATTGTAAATTAGGAGTTTTTATGGTAAGAGTTGTCAAACGAAGTGGTAGAGTAGAGACATTAGATGTCGGTAAAATCCAGAAATATACATCAGAAGCAGTAGAGGGTTTAGTTCGTGTAAGCCAGAGTGAGCTTGAGGTGGATGCAAAGCTACAATTTCGTGATATGATAAGTAGTGAAGAGATACAGCAGACACTTATCAAAACGGCCGTAGATAAGATAGATATAGATAGACCAGATTGGACATTTGTAGCATCTAGGCTATTTCTGTATGACTTATATCATAAGGTATCAGGTTTTACAGGGTACAACCACCTAAGAGAGCATTTCCAACGAGGCGAGAGTGAGGGTCGCATAGTCCTAGGACTCAAAGATAAGTATGACCTTGATGACCTCAATGATTATATAAAACCAGATAGAGATTTGCAGTTTACATATCTAGGTATTCGTACTCTCTACGATAGATACCTAATCAAAAACAAAAAGGGTGTACCTATAGAGCTTCCTCAACAGCTATTTATGGGTGTTGCTATGTTTTTGGCTCAAAATGAGTTTGATTGTCAAACATGGGCGAAGAAGTTTTATGATATTTTGAGCAAGTTTGAAGTGATGGCAGCTACACCTACACTATCTAATGCTAGAACTCCAAGACACCAGCTATCATCTTGTTATATAGGCTCAACTCCTGATAATATAGAGGGTATCTTTGATGGCTTCAAAGAGATGGCACTTTTGAGTAAGTTTGGTGGTGGTATCGGTTGGGATTGGTCTTTGGTGCGTGGGATGGGTTCTTTTATTGATGGACACAAACACGCAGCAGGTGGGATAGTGCCATTCTTAAAGATAGCCAATGATGTAGCGATTGCTGTAGATCAGTTGGGGACTAGAAAAGGTGCTATAGCTGTATATATCGAGCCGTGGCACATGGATATACGAGACTTTTTGGACCTCAAGAAAAACTCAGGAGAGGAACGCCGTAGAGCTCACGACCTCTTCCCTGCGATTTGGCTCAATGATTTGTTTATGAGTAGAGTAGAGTCCGATGGTATGTGGACACTCTTTGACCCCTATGAGGTGAGTGAGCTTACTACACTATATGGAGAGGAGTTTGAGGCTCGTTATATAGAGCTAGAGAACTCTGATGAGAGTATCACAAAAGAGAAAGTATCGGCCAAAAACCTATGGAAAGAGATACTTAGAAGCTACTTTGAGACAGGTAATCCATTCCTTACATTCAAAGATACAGCCAACAAGGCAAACCCAAATAAACATAGTGGAGTGATTAGAAGTAGTAATCTATGTACAGAGATATTTCAAAATACATCACCAAACACCTACAAGATTAGATTTACATTTGATGATGCTACGATAGAGGCTTATGATGAGAATGATATGATTAAAGTAGGAAACGGTACTACTAAACCTGCTAGAAAAGTCACAGCACTAGATACCATTGATGGTAAGCAGATTTGGATGGTAGATAAAGAGAAAAGCGATGGAGATACAGCCGTTTGTAATCTAGCCTCTGTAAATCTATCCAAAGTAAACACAAGAGAGGATTTGGCAAGAGTCGTACCTATCGCTACTCGTATGCTTGATAATGTGATTGATTTGAACTTCTATCCACTAGCAAAGGTCAAAAAGACCAACGAAAAGAGCCGTGCTATAGGTCTAGGTGTAATGGGTGAAGCCCAAATGTTGGCAGAGTCTCAGATAGAGTGGGGGAGTGATGAACACTTTCTCAAGATAGACGAAGTGATGGAGTCTCTATCATACTATACTATCGAGGCTTCAAGTAATCTAGCATTAGAAAAGGGTAAATACCCTACATTTGAAGGCTCTGATTGGTCAAATGGAATATTCCCTATAGACAAAGCTACTCCTGATGCGTGTAAACTCGTAGATAGAGGAGGGCTATTTGGATATACTCACGACTGGTTTGGACTCAAAGAGAAAGTCAAGAGTGATGGTATGAGAAATGGCTACCTAATGGCTATCGCACCAACTAGCTCTATATCTATCCTCACAGGAACAACACAAGCTATAGAGCCTGTATATAAGCGAAAGTGGTTTGAGGAGAACTTATCAGGACTCATCCCCGTAGTAGCCCCAAATCTATCTGCTGATACATGGCAATACTACACACCAAGCTACGATATAGACCAAAATCTACTAATCAAAGCAGGGGCTATCAGACAAAAATGGATAGACCAAGGGCAGAGCTTGAATATATTTATCACACTAGACAAAGCAAGTGGTAAATATCTCAATGAGATTTATATGAACGCATGGAAATTTGGACTCAAATCGACATACTACCTAAGAAGCCAATCTCCAGAGAGTAGCAACGATATAGAAGATAGAAGCCAAGAGTGTGTAGGGTGTCAATAGAGCTATAGCTCCCTAACAACCCACCAATGCACCCAAAAAGATAGTAGTTACTCTATTATCTTTGAGAGTAAATACTAGCCCTCCATAGATGTGACCTACTACAAGAGTATCTTCGTTACTATCTTTTGGGTTTATATATTTTTTATAGGCTTTTATGACCTCTTTTTTGCTACTGCCTATTCCGATGCCTTTTGGTGTAGTGAGTCTGCTCGGAGAGGTTATTGTGATAGCCTCTATTGTTTTGATACTACTCTTTTGTGAGGATGTCATATCTAACATAACTCCACACTCCAGATACTCCCAGTCTTGATGATAAAGACCATCTGCCTCCCACATCGCATCTTCGCCTAATTTGAGAGGACATTTGAGTATATTTTTGAGTTTGGTTTGAGTAAGCCCTAGCTTAAGCTCACCAATCTCTTGGGTATCTATAATATCAAGCTCATCTGCTACAACAGAGAGACTCAAAAGAGAGATTGAGAGCATAAATGCGATATAAAATTTTTTCATAATGTTTAATATCCTTATTTTCAATATTTAAAATATTGTAGCTTATTTGAGATTAATTTGTGAAATTTTTCTCCTCTAAAGACCAACACCTCTTTGCCTCTTTGTATAGATTTATTCTCTGTCCATCTAGCCTTTTGGATGCTCTCATCTCTTTTTTCTGCTACTTCATCTATCTTTTTGAGTAACCTAAAGAGTGCTATGTGTCTATTTCGGTACTGGCTTCTCTCATCATAGCTTATCGCCTCTAACCCTAATGGTGGATATATGGCTCTTACTCCACTGTTGGTGGTGTTTACATGCTGACCACCTTTTTTGGGACTCTTCATCGTTTGGTATATGATTTGCTCTTTTTTTATGCTATTTGTTTTATCTTCTCTGTGACACACAAGCCCAAAATACCAATTTTTGCGTTTATGGTTTGGACGAAAAGGGCTTTGGGCTTTCCAAAGATGAGTCCCCTCAATATCCAAAAAACTCTTATCTTCACTTCTTAGAACTATAGACTTGATACACCTTTTGCATCTGCCATACTCTATATGAATAGTCTCAAAGCTATATCTATCCTCTATCCATCTATAAAAATGCCACAACGCTCTACACACCTCATCTACACCATCGCCACTACTTATGGTTATAAACATTCCTACTCCCCTTTGTATGTGAGGATAGGACGAAAAGAGGCTACCACTGTGATTAGGTTAGCCTTTACTAAATCGTCTATAACTATATCTATATTTTTGTACGCTTGTGGGGCCTCTTCATATAGGAGTTTACTATCTCTACATACTACTCGTGAGCCTATTTTGGTGCGTTTTAGCTCCTCTTTGGTGTAGTGGTTGCGTAGTTTTGCCTCTGCTGAACTCCTCTCCCACTTCCTACCTGCTCCATGAGCCAAAGAGGCGTTGGATATACTCATATCATCTTTTGGCATCACCAAGTAGCTCAATGTCCCTCTACTCCCTGCGATAATAACAGCACCTCTGTCCATAGGCGTAGCACCTTTTCTATGTAGCCATCCATTATCAGTTTTGGTTATAGAGTTGTGAGCTGTATCGCTTACTCTATTTAAAAGACTATCTATCTTGATAGCTTTTAATACTCTCTGTGCTATCTCTATACGACTCTGTGAGGCATACTCCAACGCCATATCGTGAGAGAGTAGATAATCTCTAGCCTCACCGATAGATAACCCCTCTTTTGGGCTGTAAGACCCTGCGATGCTATCAAAGACAATCTGTCCAAAAGCCCTAGAGCCACTATGCACCAAGAGAAAAAGAGAGTTTTTATCTACTCCCAAAGAGTCAAGAAATCCCTTATCTCTTATATCATCTAGTAGATGAAGCTCTGCAAAGTGATTTCCTTTGCCTATGCTTCCTAGATGGTATCCCAAAGATGGCATATCTATCTCTACACTATCAAGGCTATCAAGATTGTCCAGATATTTGGCAAATCTATCTACTTTGATTTTTTTGCTCTTGATAGAGACTTCAAATAGGCTCATCCCACACCCAATATCACCACCTATAAGATGAGGATAAATCCTATCTTCTGTAATCACAGCCATACCATTGGGTACAACTCCCACACTAAGGTCAGGTAGCCCCACTACTTGTTTGACCCCTCTAAACTTAGTTATCTGCTTAAGCGTATCTACGCTTCTGCTATCTATCCAGTTATCACTCGATGCGATAATCTTCAAATCTCCCATTGTCTCTCCATAATTTTATACCGTTTTTCTCTATTAGCTTGTTTGGGTTATTTTTTATTATCTTTCGTCTCATTATTGACTCCTTATATTTTTGTTGGAAATATCATACAGTAATTTTATGCCATATTTTGTCCGATTGAAAATATATCTCTTTTTTATGTAAGCTTATTTTGAGTTTCTGAAATACCCATCTCTATCATAATCCAAATCCTAAATTAAATAAACTTCTGCTATGCTAATACCTTTAATAAAAGGATTACTATGACAATAACAAAAAGAGTAACATTTATAGCCAAAGAGGGCTGTGAGGAGAAGATGAAAGAGCTTCTATCAGCTATGGTAGCACCTAGTAAATTAGAAGAGGGGTGTATCTTTTATGAGATATTTCAGTATGAGAACAACAGAAGAAAATTTATGGCTTATGAGAGTTGGGCAGATGAAAGCTCACTAGATGGTCATAAATCCTCACCACACTACAAGATATACAAAAGTAGCTATGAGCCATATTGTGAGCATAAATATACAGATGAATTAGAAGTATTAGGGTAGAGTGTGAGAAGTTTATGGAACGATAGAGTAGCTTGTAACTATAAGAGTGATTTGAGTTTGAGAGTATATAGCTCCAATATACTAGGTAGAAGTGATAAATTGGTGCTTCACGGTGGAGGTAACACCTCTATCAAGAGTGTGGTTGATGGTGAAGAGATACTATTTGTCAAAGGTAGTGGTTGGGATTTGGTCTCTATAAAAGAAGAGGGGTTTGCACCTGTACGCCTTGACTCTCTTTTGGATATGGCGAAGCTAGAGACTCTAAGTGATATAGATATGGTAGCATCTCAAAAAAAGGCGATGATAGACACATCTGCACCCAATCCATCAGTAGAAGCTATACTTCACGCACTGATACCATTTAAGGTAGTTGACCATACACACGCTGATGCGATAGTGACTATATCCAATAGTGAAAATGGTAAATCTCATATAAAGAGTCTCTTTCCTAACTTCCTAATAGTACCTTATGTTATGCCAGGGTTTGTATTGGCAAAGAGGATTTATGAGATGACACAGTGGTATGATTGGGAGCATTGTGAGGGTATTATTTTGCACAATCACGGTATCTTTACATTTGATAATGATGCCAAAGAGTCATACCAAAAGATGATAGATGCCGTTAGTAGAGCTGAGCAGTTTTTGGATGATGAAGCACCACTAGATATAGATGATGAGATTAGCCCAATAGAGTATGATACAACCTCTCTACAAAAAGAGATAACAAAAGCCAAAGGGTATGAGACTAGACTCAAACTAAACACATCTCCTCTAGCACAGATATACGCATCTCAACCAAACCTAAGAGAGTTTGCCACTAGAGGAGTATTGACTCCTGAGCATATCATACGCACCAAAAGAGTGCCACTGGTTATAGAAGATGATAATATAGAACAATCTATAAATAACTATATAGAGGAGTACCAAAGCTACTTTGAGAGATATGCTACTGATGAGATATGCCTAAACCCTGCACCCAATTATGCTGTGATAAAAGATATAGGTATAGCACTATTTGGCAAAGATGAAAGAGAGACTAATATACTAAACGACATCATAGAACACACAATGATAGCCGTGCTTAGAGCTGATAAACTCGGAGGGTATGAGAGTATATCTATAGCAGATAGCTTCGAGATGGAGTATTGGGAGTTAGAGCAGATGAAACTAAAGTAGAAAAATCAGCTATAATTCCAAATACTAAAAAAAGAGAATAAATGTACCAAAGTAATATATACCAATACTTAGAAAATCTTAAAAAACCTCAACTGCTAATATGTAATAGTGACCAAGAAGCCACACAGATAAAAGATGTGGCTGTTTTATTGGGGTTTGATACTTTTGTACTGCCTGATTTACGCGTTAGCAAGGGAGAGGATTTACGCTCTTATGCAGAAGATGTCTATATCTTTCTCAATCAACTCTCACACTATTATCAAAGCAGACGAAAAAAGATACTTATCTCTCCTATTAGGACTCTCTTTCTCCCATTTCCCAAGTCTCAATATTTCTCTTCACACGCTTTGGAGTTTGGTGAGACTATAGATATAAAGGGGCTTAAAGATAGACTCTATAACTGGGGTTATCACTTTGTAGATATAGCCTCACAAAAGGGTGAGGTCTCTTTTCGTGGAGATATTATAGATATATATCCCATTGATAGCGAAAATCCTTACCGTATATCTCTTTTTGATGAAGAGATAGAGTCGATACACTATTTTGATGAGGTGACTCAAAAGAGAGTTGCAGATGAGCTTGAAGAGATTGTGATACCTCCTGCATTTTTGGCTCTCTCTTCGGATGAGTACAAAGAGTTGGAGAGTAGGGTAGATAATAGCCAATATGATACATTTATAAAAGATATAGACTCTCTAGGATTGTGGTGTTTGGATGATTTAGCTAGTGGTGCTTTGGAGTCGTTTGAGTCGATATTGGCTACTAATATAAGCGATGAGCTTGATGAGATATATGCTCTCTCTACTCCTACTATAGCAAAAGATAGTTTTAATATCCCTCAAATCCCTGAAGCAGATAGATATCGTGATTTAGATGTAGTCCACCCCAACAAACTACTAGAGTCTCACAAAAATAAAAAGATAACCATAATAGCCAAAAACGAGTCTATCATAAGAGGCTCTGAGCTTAGTACCTTTGAGAATATAGAGTTTGTCTATCAAGATGGCATAGTCAATATAGTAGGCGATGATAAGCTTATCATCTCTCTAAATAAGCCTATCAAAGCCAAAAGAGTCAAAAAAGCCACGATGATACTAGATGAGCTTAAAAAGGGTGACTTTGTAGTCCATGAGAGCTATGGTGTGGGTATGTTTAGAGGTATAGAAAAGAGAGAGATTTTGGGTGCTACGAGTGAGTTTGTAGTGATGGTCTATCAAAATGATGATGCTCTGCTTATTCCTGTATCAAGCTTAGAGGTGATAGATAGGTATGTGGCAGAGGGAGGTGTTTTACCTGTACTTGATAAGCTAGGTAAAGGGAGCTTCAAAAAGCTTAAAGCCAAAGTCAAAGAGAAGCTATTTGCTATCGCTTCAAGCATCATCAACCTATCAGCCCAGAGACACCTCAAAAAGGGGATAAAACTAGATATTGATAGAGAAGAGCATACTATCTTTATGACAAAAGCAGGATTTAGACACACCCCAGACCAAAAGAAAGCGATAATGGATATGCTTGATGATATGAGTAGTGGTAGGATGATGGATAGACTCCTCTCTGCTGATGTAGGGTTTGGGAAGACCGAAGTGGCGATGAATGGTATCTATATAAGTGCCAAAAATGGTTACCAATCTGTGATGATAGCCCCCACCACGCTACTATGTTCACAACACTACAAAAGTCTCAAAGAGCGACTAGGAAAACTTGATATAAAGATAGCCAAACTAGATAGATTTAGCACCACAAAAGAGAAAAATGCCACCCTAAGAGGATTAGAAGATGGCTCTATAGATATGGTAGTGGGGACTCACGCTTTGCTTGGTGCAAAATTTCACAATCTAGCATTTGTAATCATAGATGAAGAGCATAAATTTGGAGTCAAACAAAAAGAGAAACTCAAAGAACTAGCCATAGATGTACACCTACTCTCAATGTCAGCCACCCCAATACCAAGAAGCCTCAATCTAGCGATGAGCGAAGTAAAAAGCTTCTCCGAAATCCTCACTCCACCAACACAAAGATTAGGTGTGAGAACATTTGTCAAAAGTTATGATGACAAAGTAATCAAAGAGGCGATAATGCGTGAAATGCGTCGAGGTGGACAGACATTTTATGTATTTAACTCCATCGCAGGGATAGAAGAGAAGAGGAAAGTATTATTAAACATTTTACCCAAATTACGCATAGCAGTCCTGCATTCCAAAATATCAGCCAAAGATACAGAAGATGAGATGATAGCCTTTGAAAAGGGTGAATATGATGTACTATTATCCACCTCAATAGTCGAATCAGGAATACACATGCCCTCAGCCAATACAATGATAGTCGATGGTGCAAATAGCTTTGGAATAGCTGACCTCCATCAACTCCGAGGACGAGTAGGAAGAGGCTCAAAAGAGGGATATTGTTATTTTATGGTAGA
>Ga0193956_1001209_pt1 | contig 10538 bp, 10 predicted proteins | sample BB_7_MG_FD_140358 | JGI IMG/M metagenome (GOLD analysis project Ga0193956, IMG submission 140358) | Microbial mat bacterial communities from the Broadkill River, Lewes, Delaware, United States - BB_7_MG | ecosystem: Environmental > Aquatic > Freshwater > River > Microbial mats | place: USA...
CAAAGTTTACCATCATTCTCTTCAAGTAAACTAACTTTTTCATGACCAGCGGCACAGGTATAGTTAAACTCGATTGGTTCTTCACTAGTTATTGAAGCACGTCCATCAAAAAATGTCACATTATAAGTATAACCGCTATCCAAATTCTCATTTATATTCAACCTAGTTTCCTTCTCAGAATCGTTAACAAAATCGGTCATAAGATGAAATGTAGAATCTTCTTTATAAATATCTGAAGTATATTCTTTATCATAATTTTCTAATTTTAAAACCAAGTTTACTTGATCCTCTTCTCGAAGTACTAAATCACCTATTATTTGAGCTCCATTAACTTCAAAATAATGACTTATAGCAGGTTCTAAAGAAGCTTTAAGCTCAAATGAAGGTATAAAATGGGTATCTGTATTGTTACCAGCTCTATCTTTTATAATAATTACACATCTACTTAAACCTGATATAGGAGTTAACACTATAGTATTATCTCCTTTAGACACGATCTCATTCTCTTTACTGATTTTACATCCAGCTATTGCTGAAATTTCCGCATCTTCACTTGAATTAAATACATATTCTAGTTCAGTTTTACTGGTAATGTATGGATCTGAAAGTTCACTAACATTTACACCATCAAATGATACTGCCATAATGGTCGGTACTACAGTATCAATAGTAAATTCTTCTACTTCAGCACTCTTAGCATTATTTGCCTTATCATAAACTGTTAACGTACACCCTTTATATGCTCCATCAGCAAGAGTATTTTTCATCATAACCTTATACTGTTTATAACCATTGCTATCATATGCAGACCATTCTATAGATGAATCATCATCCCAACAAGAACCACTGAGAACAATCTTGTTACTTAGAGCTTCATCCACAGTGACTATAACATAGTGCCCTTCTCCATTATTATCATTATTGTTGGTTGTGCCCAAAGCACTAGAAACAACACTTATAATCGTTGGCGCTCTACTATCGATGACAGGTTGAGCTGTCGCAATGACCTTAACCTTTGCCTGAACCGCCGTAGAAGACAGGTCTAAAGCATCATCTTTGGCTTTTAGAGTAAATGCATTTTGGCTCCCCGTTCCTGCAGCAGGTGTCCAGTAAGCATTTTTAGTCGCATCAATGGTATCGTTTGTATTAGCTGCATAAGGTGTTGCAAGTGCAGAGGAGGTACCAATTTTCAATGTCCCGCTTGAGACTGCTTGCACCACATAGGCATCAACCGTACCGTCTACGTCTGCTTCATCCCCCTGAGCATTTAACTCAGCAAAAGTGATCTCTACTTCCGTGTTTTCCTGAGTCGTAGCAACATCTGCCGAAAAAGCAGTAAGTGTCGGAACATCGTTGAGGGCTGTAACGGAGATAGTTCGAGTAGCGTTTGCCGATGCACTGTTTTTATCGGTCACGGTAAAAGTAACGGTTCTATCCAACGCTGAAGGGTTTTCAGAGCTACTTCTAAATCGTATGCTTTGCAACACCTCTTGCACCATGGCATTGGTAGCATCGGCATCAAAAGTAATGGTCAATGTCGTGTTATTGGTAACAACTCCACCGGAGCTACTTAGATCCCCGATATCGGTACCGTTTGCTAAAATATTTGTGGTGTTTATTGTGATATCGATTCCATCAGCATCCGTATCAGATATAGATATCTCATCACTTGCTTCTGCATTGGCAGTGATTTGTACGCTTAAGGTTCCACCGTCCCACTCCGCATCTCCATCTGCATCGCTTGTAGTCGCAGCAGACTCGATCTGTGTAGCTGCATCGTTTTCAAGATATGCCAGTGCCGGAGTGTCATTAACCGTAATGGTAGGAGTTGTATTTCCTCCAACTGCAGTTACAGGACCAACAGGAGGAGTATTAAAATCAGCTGTACCTACACCTTGTCCATCATTTGGATACACATAGACCTGCATGTACTTTCCAACATCACTGTTTTGTAAGGTGTAGGTAGAGGTCGTTATTCCAGATCCTCCACCAGCTACTTGGATAGTACATGTGCTTGCATTGGCCTCTGTACAGGCAAACCACTTGAATGTCGTTCCGATTTCTGGATCAGTATCAGCATCAAAATAGGTGTAACTCACATCAATGGTCTGATTCTCTTGAAGTGTTCCCGTTACGCTCACGTTTGATGCGACTGGAGGGTTGTTTGCCGGAACTCCTCCAATACATGTTTCTCCAGTCGCAAAATCTACACAATCAAAATCATTATTACATGATGTGAGAGGATCATAAGAACAAGTTCCCGCCGACAGATGGGTCGATGCCAAAAGCATCACCCCTAAAAGAAAGTGTTTTATAAACATCTATTTCCCCTTTTAGAATCACTTTTAAAGTATAAAAAATTTTAATAATACTAGCATGCTTTAAATAAATAAAAACTTATAATTCAAATCAAAATATGATTATATTTTATGCAGGATTCTCCCATCTTAGCTAAAAATAGAAGAAGTTAAAAATAGTGTATAAATATTAAAACTAACCCATCGGGTACATTATTTCATTTTGGATACTTGTGATATCTTTCATAGTCTCTTTGCTTAACACTAAATCGATTGCGGCAAAAGACTCATCTAACTGAGAGGCACTCCTTGCCCCGATGATGGTCGAGGCCACAAAATCAAACTGTTTGGAATAAGCAACAGCCAAGGTCACGGGCGAGATACCCAGTTTTTTTGCCAACTCCATATACTTTGCCGTGGCTGCCAAAGTTTTTTCGTTGACAAAGCGAGTGCCTTGGGCCTTGAGTCTTGGGTTGGCACTTTTTAAGTAGTCTGAGTACCTCGCCACGCTTGGTAAGAACTCGCCATTATATTTTCCACTAAGCACTCCACCCGCTATGGGCGAGTACGGAAGAAGTGAAATATTTTCTCTTTTACACACCTCAGCTAACTCATCCAAAAATCTAGGGTTATTAAGGGAAAAGTTGTTTTGGATTGATTCAAATCTTGAAATGCCTAGTCTCTTAGAGGTCTCGTTGGCTTTAGTAAGTCCGTATGCACTGTCGTTTGAGGTACCAAGATAACGCACTTTTCCCTCTTTGACCAGTTCATCAAAAGCTTTTAAAGACTCTTCAATGGGAACGACGGTATCAGGCCAATGCATCTGGTAAAGATCTATGTAGTCTGTCCCTAAACGCTTCAAGCTTCCCTCTATTGCTGTTTTGATATGAAAAGAATCAATCGCCGTCATCCCATTTCTAATAGGAGGAACAAACCAGCCGTTTGCAGCCCCTGCTACTTTTGAAGCTATGATCAAATCTTCTCGTTTTTTACCATTTAGCCATTTACCTATGATCTTTTCTGTCTCACCTGCATACTCTGCTTTTGGAGGAACGGGGTAAAGTTCGGCTGTGTCAAAAAAGTTTATGCCAAAGTCTACTGCTTTATCCATAATCTTGAAAGATTCTTTTTCATCGCTCCATGAACCAAAACTCATAGTCCCCAAACATATAGGAGTTACACGTAAACCTGTTTTACCAATATATCTATACTGCATAACTACTCCTCTATATCAATCTCTTTTTTTGGATAGTCGTATGAAATTAACTTGGCATTTTCTCTGCCAACTTCCATCCAACTATCACAATCAAACTCTATCTCTAAAATACCGCATGTTACTATATTTTGATTAAAATCTATAAAATCTTCAGCTATCATATTTAACTCAGGATTATGACCAATTAAGAAAGCTGTATTATGCTTATTTTTTATAGCTCTTAGTTTTTTGTGCAACTCATTTGGCAAGACATCATAAAGTTCATCATCAAACTTTATCTTTTTTGAAAAACCTATACCATCAGCTATAATCTTAGCAGTTTTTTTTGCACGCTTTGCACTAGAGGATAGAATAATATCTGGCATTACACCTTTATTTTTTAAACGCTTTGCCATCATAGGTGCATTTTTTCGTCCACGTTTATTTAAACCCCTATCAAAATCATCCAAAGCCATATCATCCCATGATGACTTTGCATGTCTTATTATGTAGAGTTTTTTCATAATAAATTTCCATACTTATAGTAAGCTGCACATGCACCCTCGCTACTTACCATACAAGACCCAACAGGACTTGAAGGTTTACAAGCAGTTCCAAAAATACTACACTCAGGTGGATTTGCAAGACCTTTTAGTATATCTCCACATATACAAAGCTTATGATCATCTATATGATCAGATGGTAAGATATCTTTATATATAACCTCAGCATCATAACTTTTATACTCATACTTTAGCTTTAGTGCAGACTTTGTAATATCTCCAAGTCCACGCCATCTAAAATAATCTCTTTTTTCAAAATACATATCATTCAAACTTTGAGCTTTTATGTTTCCCTCATGATTAACAAGTCTATTGTACTCAATCTCTAACTCACATCTGTTCTCAATAAACTGTTTTACAATCATACTAATTGATTGCATAACATCAACTGGTTCAAACCCTGATACTACAACAGGTTTATTATAATCGCGTGGAAACTCTTCATATATCTTACTTCCGCTGATCACACTAACATGTGATGGTCCTAAAAAAGCATCTATCTTAGAGTTTTCATCTGAAATCAACAGACTCATAGCTTCTGGAACTGTTACATGATTTATATGAAAATATATATTTTTAATATCTTTTTTAACAACCGCATTAAGTAAAGCTGCAGTCATAGGTGTAGTTGTTTCAAATCCAATTGCGAAAAATATGATCTTTTTATCTTGATTTTCATTTGCTATTTTTAGACACTCCATAGGTGAGTATACAAAACGAACATCTGCACCTTTACTTCTAGCATCTTGCAAGCTTCCGTTACTTCCGGGGACTTTGATCATATCACCCAAGGTTACAAGGATCACATCCTCTTGCATTGAGAGTACATATGCGTGATCTATTCTCTCCTTGGGCATAATACAAACTGGACAACCCGGACCATGTATAAAGTTTATATTTTCCGGAAGAAGTTGAGGAATACCGTATTTCATAATCGTATGAGTATGACCCCCGCAAACCTCCATAATATTTATAGGTTTAGTAAGTTTTTTAGCGTCCTCTATGATGATCTTCTGATATGCCTTTATTGTCTCAGCATCTCTAAAATCATCATACAGATTTTTAAGTTCTAGTTCCATTAAGGAGCCCTATTCTCACACTCGTCGGCTTCTAAAATAGCTTTTTGCCTCTCCTCTTCATCCATCATCTCTATAAGTTCTTTATATGTCTCTATTGAAGACAGGGCATCTTCTTCATCTATCTTATTCATAATAAAACCTATATGAAGCAATACATAGTCTCCAATTTTAACATCTCCCTCAGACATCAAGTCAAGTGATGCATCACGTTTAATTCCCATTGTATCAACTGTAGCAATATTTTCCTCTTTGTCTATTTTCACAACTTTACTAGGGATTGAGAGACACATTATCTCATCTCCATTTTAAACTTGATCCATGATGCTACTTTTTTTATAGAGTCTTCATCTTTAGTATTTACTTCTAGTATGTCTACATTTGGTTTTAGTTTTCTTGCTACTTCTTTTTCTTTTTCTATATCGTATTCAAAATAAGGTAGTAGATCTGTTTTTGTAAAAAGGATCAGATCAGCTTGGCGAAACATTACTGGATACTTTGCTATTTTATCTTCACCCTCTGGAACTGAAACAAGCACTATATTTAAATGACTTCCTACATCATAAGAAGCTGGACATACAAGATTTCCTACATTCTCTACAAAACATACATCAATCTTTTCAAGATCCATATGGTGAAGAGCTTTATGAACCATAAAAGCATCCAAGTGACATGCCGAACCTGTTTGGATCTGGTGAGCTTCTATACCTTTGGCTTTTAGTCTATCTGCATCACGACTAGTCTCAAGATCACCCTCAACTACCCCAAATTTAAAATCAGCCACATCTGCCAAATGCTCTAAAAGAGTTGTTTTACCACTCCCCGGACTACTCATAAGGTTTACACTTAGTACATTGTTTTTTTCAAAATGTTGCCTATTGTGTCCAGCCTCATGATCATTTTTATCTAATATTTTTGTAATTACATCTATAGTCTTTTTATCATTTAACTGAGGATTATCATGTAGGTGGGCATGAGCCTTTTGATGTTCATCACTACTTCCATGGCTATGGGCTACCGCTGCCCCCGAATCTGTAATACTACAACCACAATCTGCACACATATATAACTCCTTATTATGTAAAACTTCTAATTATTTTTTATTAAACTAATAATATCTATACAATACTAAGTAAAACCTTACTAGTTTACCTTTTAACTAAGTACTTTGGAACAAACCATATTTCTTCCACTATCTTTTGCTTTATATAAAAGTTCATCAACACTTTTATATAGCTTATTAACATCTGTATCTGCGTTACACTCTTTTAGACAAAGTATACCAAGTCCAAACGACGCTGTTACAACTTTTTTCGGTAAGTTTAATTTATGTTCTATTTCTAATGATTCGATCTTTTTTCTAGCTTTATCTACTAAAAAATTTATCTCTTCTACTGATTTTGCAGAATATATAACACCAAACTCTTCACCACCAAGTCTAAAAATTATATCATGAGACCTTTTAAAACTATCCTGCAATGCTTTTGCAACATCTTTTAAAACTTTATCACCATCTTGATGTCCATAGGTATCGTTATATTTTTTAAAATTATCAATATCTAAAAGTGTAAATGCAAATATTTTATTATCACGCTTTGCTCTGTTTATTTCAACAGGTATTCTCTCTTCAAAGTGTCTTCTATTGTATAAATTTGTAAGTGCATCTGTGGCAGATAAAAGAGTCAGTGAACTATTTTGTTTCTTCAAAAGGTTGATTCTATATGCTAGTAGTAAAGATAAACCAAACCCTTCTATAAGTGACCCTATCATAAGTGAGTTCGAGGTAAAAACATTTGTAGGTAAATTACCCAAGTAGTATAAAATGGTAATTATTGCAAACGATGCATAACTTGCAGTCGAAACAAGATATATAACCCCTAATCTATTCCTTTTATAAGTCATGTATATACCTATAAGTACTATCGCAAACCCCATTATCAATGCAAAAAGCATTATTATAGGTAAAAGATTAAGTAGTCCAAATAATGCAGAAAGAACTACATAAATAGCTACAAAGTATATTGATGCTGTTAAAAATTTATTTATTTTTAAATAGTACTTTTTAGTATCAAAAATCCTAGATGTGAACATCAAAATAAATATTAAAGTTAAAGGTGTGGCATATGTCCCATAATGAATCCATGAGTTATTTGTAATGTTAAAAAACTTATACACGAAGCCACTCATAAATACAAAACCTATTATAAATGAAAAGAAGAGATAAGCTACATAGTAAATATACACCCTATCTTTTGTATAAAGATATATCAACAAATTATATAAAAGCAAAGTCAACATTCCACCAAGTAAAAAGGTTAGTAAAATATTCTCATATATCATTGCATCTATATGTGAGTCTACATCATAAATACTAAAGTTATATATTGAAGAGTTACCTTGTTTGAAATAGCTTTTTATATAAAATGTATAAGTATCTCCAGCCTCTAGTTTTAGTCTAAAAAAACTTGGCTGATGATCTATAATAGTTTGTTTATCATCACCCCTATCAAAGCCACCAAAGTAAGAGTATATTATTTTTGAATTATTATTTATAATATATAGATCATACTCTGATGGCAGATGATAAAGTGCATCGTTAAAAACAAACTCTACATCTTTATTAAGCTCATTTTTAATAGAAAATTTATGCCATATAGACTTTTGAGCAACAAAACCATTTGAATAAGCATTGTCTACAACTGTATTAAACTCTCTTTTTTGTACTTCATCTATTGACAAAGTATTTGTTTTATCGACAAATTTAGCCATTTTAAAATCTTTAAAAATAAACTTTTTTGAATCAATAAACAATGTTTCTGAAAATAATAAACTTGATAATAATAAAAGTAAAATTATTTTTTTAACTAGCAAGTTATTTTATACCCTCTTTTTTTAATGTTTCTATTTCAAACCAACCATCATTAACCCTATCCCCCTTGGTTGCGACATTCGGTTTTTTTTCACTTTGCCAAAGAGCTTCCTGTGGTTTAGGACAAGCTCTTACACACTCACCACAATATATGCATAGCCATGGATTGTACTCATATATTTGAGATTTTTTATTTTTTTCGTTATCACTTGGATTCTCTGTTGGAACAAAAAGTATTGCTCCAGGAGGACAAGCTTTTTCACACTTTAAGCAGTATATACAATCAGGCTCTGAATACTCGATCAAACCACGATAGTCTTTTGGCTTTTTAATCTCACCCACTGGATAAGAGATTGTTTGAGGCTTTTTAAAAAGGTTTGTAAAAGCTTTTTTTAATGACTCTAACATAATTATACCTTATTTTGCAGTACATGACATACATGGATCAAACGAAGCAAGTATTGCTGGAGCATTTGCATACTCTTCACCTTCAAATATATGCATAAACGCAGGAATAGATGAAAATGTAGGAGTTTTAATTCTAACTCTGTCTAAAATTGGTTTCTTACTACCTTTAACATAGTACATTAACTCTCCACGTGGAGCCTCAAGCCTTGTTATGATCTCACCCTCAGGTTTACCTTTGAGTTTTGTAAATATTTCACCCTCTGGCATAGAGTCTATAATGTTTTCACACATAGTTATAGAGTTTAGCATCTCATATAATCTCACCATATTTCTAGCATATATATCACCATCTTCTTTAGTTACTATCTCAAACCCTATATCATTATAAGGTAATGCTGTACTCTCACTTCTTACATCTGTAATGATCCCAGAAGCCCTTGCTAATGGCCCTATAGCATTATAGCTATAAGCTTCTTCCTTACTCAAAGCACCTATTCCCTTGTAACGCAAAGAAAGGCTCCAGTTATTTTCAAACTCTTCTATATATCCCTCTACTTTTTTTCTAAGCTCACTTAGTGTCTCTTTTACTTTTGATGCAACATCACTTTGTATATCACGATTTACACCACCTATGCTTACATAATCAAACTGAACACGGTTTCCACTTAGGGCTTCTTGCAGGTCCATCACGCTCTCACGATCACCCATTATACGCATAAACATAGCTTCAAAACCTGCATTTTCACTAACATGAGATAAACATAACATATGTGAGTGTATACGATCAAGTTCAACCATAAGTACTCTTAAATATTGTGCTCTTTGTGTAACCTCTCCATCTAGCAAAGACTCTACTGCCATTGTATATGAGAGTGAATGTGTAATAGCACATAAGCCACATATCCGTGCTACTACATAAGGTATGGCATCAAACTTAAACTTACTAGAACAAGCTTTTTCAACTCCACGATGAACAAAACCAACATCTGAATCTATTCCTACAATTGTCTCATTTTCACATGTAAATTTAAATCGGATCGGTTCAAGCAAAGATATATGCTGTGATCCTAGTGGTATATTTATAGTTTTTTTACTCATATTGCACATCCAAAAGATAGTGGCTTAGCAAGTGAATCTTCGTCAAGATACAAACCACTTTGAGAGTCTTCTACTTTTAATCCAAACATATCTACAATTTCACGCTGAGATATGATAGCTGAGGGTATAATCTCTACAATTGATGGGATAACATCATCCTCTTTTACATCTACATAAAACACTATAATTTCATCCGTTTTAGCATACTCTGAAAAGATCCATTGGATCTCAGTAGTTTGCTCATCTATAGCCAGTCCGTTTAGTGTTAAAAAATGATGCTTAGTAGGTTTATAAAACTCACGTATTACATTAACCACATTCTTTAGTGTCACTTCAATTTTTTTCATTTTTATCCACCTTTAACGCACTTTCTCTTAAACTTGTTATACCATCGATCTCTTTAGGTTTGTCATAAAGTTTTTTAGCATTTTCAAACTCTTTGGTTTTCTCTTCTAAAATTTCTAATCCTTTTACAACACCATCTATTATAAGTTCAGGAGTAACTGCACAACCTGGGATATATACATCAACAGGAATATATCTATCTATCCCATCCTCAACATTGTACATCTCTCGAAACACACCGCCGGTACATGTACAGCTTCCAACTGAGATCACAACTTTAGGGGTTGGCATCTGAGTGTAGAGTTCAACTAGTCTTTCACGAGAACGGTATGTTACAGGACCAGTTACTAAAAATATGTCTGACTGTTTTGGGTTTCCCGTATTTATAACACCAAATCTTTCCAAATCATATCTAGGTGATAGCGAAGCTAAAATTTCAATATCACATCCATTACAACTTCCTGCATTATAGTGAAGTATCCAAGGCGACTTTTTTCTGTACTTTTTTAGATCAAACATAAACAAGTCCTAATATATTTAAAACTGAGAGTGTCAATCCAAATCCCATTATAATCTTTATAGTATCTGGCATATTTACCCTTGAAGTTGAGTTATCAACTAAGTTTACAACTAAAAAGACACCAATTGTTAAAATACTCCCAAGAACTACATTATTTCCTGCGAAAA
>Ga0193956_1001211_pt1 | contig 10509 bp, 13 predicted proteins | sample BB_7_MG_FD_140358 | JGI IMG/M metagenome (GOLD analysis project Ga0193956, IMG submission 140358) | Microbial mat bacterial communities from the Broadkill River, Lewes, Delaware, United States - BB_7_MG | ecosystem: Environmental > Aquatic > Freshwater > River > Microbial mats | place: USA...
GCAAAAGAAAAAGGATATCAAGTTTTATTGTTAGACTCTCCAATAGTTTCACATTTAATTCAAAAATTAGAAGGTAGCAAAGAGAATATTCAGTTTACAAGAGTTGATGGTGACCATATTGACAACCTAATTAAAAAGGATGAAGAACAACTAAGTAAACTATCTGACGAAGAAAAAGAAACTTTAAAACCAATTATTGAAGCTGCTATTCCAAAAGAAACATATACCGTTCAGTTGGAACCTATGGATTCTAATGCAAATCCGTTTATGATTACACAACCAGAATTTATGCGTAGAATGAAAGAAATGCAAGCTACTGGTGGTGGTGGAATGATGGGAATGGGTAATTTTCCAGAAATGTACAACTTGGTTGTAAATACAAATAATGAATTGGTTGGTGAAATTTTAAATACAAAAACTAAAAAGAAACAAGAACGTTTAATTCAGCAAGCTTTTGATTTAGCAAAACTATCTCAAGGACTTTTACATGGTGAAGAATTAACTAAGTTTATTAAACGTAGTTTTCAAATGGTAAAATAAAATACCAACTTATAATAATTAAAAACCACTGCATTTGTAGTGGTTTTTAATTTATTAATAATACCAGCAAAACTTTAAAAAAGCATTAACAATTGTTGAAGCTTTTTTTTGCTATTTTTGCTTTTAAACTAACAATTTAAAATTATGGCATTTTTTTTGTTAGTATAAGAGTTAAAATCTAAATATGAAGATTTCATTAAAAATATTACTCAGTTTTTTGTTTATTAGCAGTATTACTAATGTTGTTTTTTCACAAACCGACACTACTAAAACAAAGAAAATTGAAACTGAGATTAATACCACAAAAAGCACAAATAAATTAAAAGCTGTAAGCAATAAAGATCTTATAAATCCAAATACGCAACTAGATTTAAACATAAATAAACAGTTAAATACCGCTGCTATTAATAAAAAATTAAATGAAACAAAACCAAATTCTAATTCAAATTTTTTATTACAAAACTTACCTGAAGATAGCGATATTATAGGAAAAAAATATTGGAAAAATAAAGACGTTACGAACACAAAACTTAAAAGTAATTATAGTTTAGGTACTGTACGAAGCAATACAAAAACTGTAAAAGTTGAATGTAGAGATTATAGCTATGTGGATGGTGATAGGATAAGAATTTTTGTAAATGAACAAGTTGTAAGCGACAATATTAGTTTAAAAGGGAACTATTACGTGTACTATATAACCTTAGAAAAAGGATACAATAGAATATATTTTCAGGCAATAAATCAAGGGTTGTCTGGTCCAAATACTGCTGAACTAAATTTATATGATGCAAATGGAAACCTTATTTCTTCAAAAGAATGGGCACTTGGAACAGGACAAAATGCTACTTTAGGAGTGCTTCATTATTAAATTTAATTATGGTTTTAGCAGCTTCAGGTATAATTCTACAAAATAAAAAAATACTCTTATTAAAACGTTCAAACTATACGGAAAGATTTCCTGGTTTTTGGGGCTGTCCAGGAGGAAGAGCTGAAAAAAATGAAACTGCCGAACAAAATGTAATTAGAGAAGTAAAAGAAGAGTGCAATTTAGATTTTACACCTACAAAAATTATAAAAACAGGTATTTGGCAAGAAAAAAAATACTACCGTTTTTTAGGAAATTGGTCTGGTGAAATAAAAATTCAGGAAACAGAAGTACTCGACTATAATTGGTTTTCTTTTTCCGAAGCCAATAAACTTCAATTATCATTTGATTATAAAGAAATATTAGAAACTCTGAACAAACTTAATTTTCTGTAAATTAAACTTTTAACATTATATTAATAATTCTATAACAACTTTAATGTAACTTTTTTGTTTTAGTAGCGTCTTTAATATATCAACTAACAAAATATACTAAATAAAAAACTTAAAATTATTAATACACTACATTCTCATATTGTACCAAAAGGAATCGAAAAAGTTAGGTTACAAGAGTATGCACCAAAAGTTTTTAATTTATATATACCTTCTAATAGTGGAGTTAAAAAGGCTATTAAACTTGGAAGAATTTTAGCTAATGGAAAAATTGCACAAACAGCAACTTGGGTAAATCCTGGTCAGGTTTTAGAATTAATTGAAGACCCTAATAAGCAGCAAAAAGTGTATGCTTTTAATTTAGAAATTATTTTTGAAGATGACCATATTGCCATTATTAATAAACCTGCAGGAATTACTGTAAGTGGCAATAAATTTAAAACCATAGCAAACGCATTACCTCATAATTTAAGAAAAAGCACGCAACCAGATGCGCTTTTTATGCCAACTCCTGTACACAGACTAGACAATCAAACTTCTGGAATTTTATTGATTGCTAAAACAAAGACAGCTCAAATAGAACTTGGAAAACAATTTGAAAATCAAACTATTAAAAAAAAATATTGCACAATTGTTGTTGGTGAGGTTATTAAAAGTTGTATTATAAATTTCCCTATAGAGAACAAGCCTTCCGAAACTAGTTTTGAAATCATAAAGGTTGTTAAATCACTAAAATACAAAGAACTAACCTGTTTAAAAGCATTTCCAAAAACAGGAAGAACACATCAAATAAGAATACATATGGCTGCTATTGGACACCCTATTTTAGGAGACAAACTGTATGGAAACCCTGAAACCATTCATAAAGGAAAAGGGCTATTCTTATGTGCATCTGAGATTATGTTTCTACATCCAAAATCATTTGCACAAACAATTATAAAAATTGATGTACCTCAAAAATTTAATTCACTTTTAGTAAGAGAAAAAAGACGTTGGAACACTTATAATTTTTAATCCAAATTATTTTCATCACCAATTAAAACTCCTGAAACACCCCAATGATTAAAGCTTGATCCCTCATCATCACCTTGCTTTATTACAACTTCAATAATATGTTTCCCGGGTTCTATAGTTGATAAAGGAATAATATAAGGAGGTGTTAATGTTCCCGGACACCAATTAGATCTGCTAAAATCACTAGAAGATTGCCCATTCCCAAAATTACCAGATGCTGGATTACTTAACCTATAAGTTGCGCAATCTGTTCTCCAAGGAATAACACTATAAACCAATTTTCCGTCAACATACACTTCATTCAATTTTTGGTTAAACTCATCTCCTCCTCCCCAGCCTCCATGACCTGTTGAAGTAAATAATAATTTTTTATTTTTAATATTTTCTGGTATTGTAACAGTAACTTTTAATGTGTCATTTTTAAACAATCGTCCATAATTTTGTCCAGACATTTCTAAAATATTTACAGTATTAAAAATAGGCTGAATCCATTTATTTATAATTTCATTTTCTTCAAAAGAAGGATAAATATCAAAATCTAAACTTACTTTATGTCCGCCTTTATCATAATTACCAATAAAAACACCAATCCAAACCTCATTTTGATTTGTAGGTATTAATGCAGAAACGTCCTGCTTATAAACAACTTCTTTCCTCCAAGGATAATTGTTAATTACTCTTAAATTATTAAAATGTCCAACACCAAAAGAAGTAAAAAAACGCATTAATTCAATAGGTGAATTAAACTTTTCATCACTTATAACACCTTGGTAAACTCCTCCTTTATTATCAATTAATTTTGGCAACTCATCTACACCTTTTAACAAGCCACTAAGTATATTTTGCTTATCATCATTAACAGGAATCATAAAAACAGTTCCAGTTCTATCATAAGCATCTCCATTAGACGAATTTGTTAAAGTAGCATAAACTTGAGCGTTTTTTTTAATTGAATTTGGCAACTTTACCCTTTTTAAAATTACTGAGCCATTTGAAAAACGATATGTTTTATTATCTAAATCCTCAATTGAAGTAGTTTTAATTGAAGGGTCAAAATTTATTACTTCATCAGAAAAAACTGATAAAGTGGTATATCTAGATTTAATTTTAAATTCTTCAAATTCAGGTTCAGAAATTTCCTTTGAGCTCTCAATGGAATAATAAGCACCCGTTAATTCTGAATTTTTCACAATTTTACTTGCCACAATTTCTCTATTTCCATTAATAACAATTTTTAAAACTAATGCTGACTTTGATGGTAGGTATTTTTTATAAGGCGAGCCTTTTATATCACTTTTATTAGTATACCAAACTTCAATTTTATTAGAGAAATATGAAAATTCTGCTTTTGAACATTGATAGCCTAATATGGTTTCTGTTTGATCTAAATAAATTGGTTTCAACAAATTATTAAATGAAGTAGTTGTTTTATAATTACTATTCTTATAATGAATTATATCTATATTTCGATGATTCTTAAAATCTATAAAACTTTGAATCTTATCATTTGATTTTGATAAATAAGCTATCTCATTTTTAAATATAAAAGATAAATTAGAATTTTCATTTAATTTACCATTTCTATACTCTTTATATTCTACTTTAGTAATATTATTTGTTGTATTCTCTTGTGCTATGGTTGTAAAACTTAAAAATAAAGCCGTTGTAAAAACTAAAAATATTTTCATAAAAAATTATTTAAATAACTCATTTAACACTTTAGCCAATCTAATACCACCAATTTTTACTTGTTCACGAACCAAATCAAAATTCTTATACATATAACTATATCCTAATTTTTCACCCTTTTTAACTGAAGCATACACTTTAATTGCGTGTTGTTGTGTTTCGTTTGCCCAATCTGTAATAGTGCCTTTTCGCAAAAATTTTAATTGCTCTTTTGAAACAACAATCGTGTTATCAGCCAATTCTGTATAAGTCATATTAAATTGGTTAATCATATCAGAATCCCAAACTCTGTGAAGATTTGTTCCTCTATTAAACCATTGCACCTGTATATCATTACCTCCTTTATCTTCAACTCTACCAATATGCATTGGTTGATGTAAATCACCCATTAAATGGACTAACATTTTTAAATAAAAAGCCTTGTCTTCATTTGTAGTGTCTTCATCTAAAATAAACTCCTTACACTTGTATATTCCGGCAACTAAATCTCCGTTCGGATTTTTTTCTGAATCTTCATATTTAACACCAAAAGGCATATTGACATAATGCCAAGTATTAAATTTTTTATAACGAGGATCGGATTTTATATCATCTCCAAATGTAGAAACCAACGCCAAACTTTCTCCATTTAATATTTCAGCTATTTTCCGTTTAGTTTTACTTTTCAAATAATCTTCAGCAATTTTACCAATAGTTCTATGTCCTGTTGCTCCCCAATCTAGATTACTAGCACTTAAAGAAGAAAATGTAACTAAAAATACAAATAGTATGCAATTAAATTTTATTGATTTCATTTCTTATTATTTTTCATCAAAGATAAAAATAAAGTTCATTCAAAACTTGTAAATATCAAAATAAAAGGAATATCTTTATGATATCAATTTAATATCACTTTAAATCAACAATCATGACACAAGAAAAAACAATTAAAGTTCCTAGCGGCTATTTAATGCTAATTATTCTAATAATTTTAATAGGATCCATTATTTTTGGAATTACTCAAGAAAATCCATTTATAGTAATTCCCTCAATAATTCTAAGTATTATAACTATTCCTGGATTTATACTTGTAAACCCCAACACTTCAAAAGTATTATTACTATTTGGAAAATACATGGGAACCATAAAAGAAAACGGTTTCTATTGGGCAAATCCATTTTACAAAAAAAGAGGAATTTCTCTAAGAGCAAGCAACTTTGATAGCGAACGTGTTAAGGTAAATGACAAACTTGGAAACCCAATTATGATTAGCACCATTGCTGTATGGAAAGTAAAAGACACTTTTAAGGCTGCTTTTGATGTAGATAATTACGAGAATTTTGTAAGAGTACAATCGGATGCTGCTGTAAGAAAATTAGCTAGTTTATATCCTTATGATAATTTTGAAGACGATGGTAAAACCGAAGAAATTACTTTAAGAGCAAGTGTAAATGAAGTGAGTGAAGCCTTAGAAAAAGAACTTTCGGAACGTTTAGATATGGCAGGAATTGAAGTTTTAGAAGCTAGAATTGGTTATTTAGCTTATGCTCAAGAAATTGCAAGTGCAATGTTAAAACGCCAACAAGCAACTGCAATAATTGCAGCTCGTCACAAAATTGTTGAAGGAGCTGTAAGTATGGTAGAAATGGCTCTAGATAAATTAAGTCAAAATAATATTGTTGAATTAGATGAAGAAAGAAAAGCCGCAATGGTAAGTAATTTAATGGTGGTACTTTGTTCCGATAAAGACGCTACTCCTATTGTTAATGCAGGAACCTTAAATCATTAAAATGTTTGCATTATTAATATATATTACCTCAATAATTTGTAGTTTAATTTGGACAACATTTTTTATTTAAAATTAAAGCACATGAAAGAATACAAAATTATAAAACCTGCAAGTATTTGGTCTTACAAAGACACTACTTTTGAAAATTTATTTAATAAATATGCATCACAAGGATGGGAAGTTAAAAGTGTAGGATATGGACAAACTGGAAATATTTCAAAAGCAGTTTTAGAACGAGATAAAAATAGGTGATGAATAAATTAACGAAATCTTCAAAAGGAATAACTATTGGAATAGCCATAGGAGTTGCACTAAATAATATTGCATTAGGCGTTGGTATTGGAATTGTTTTTTCCGCAGCTTTTGTAAATCAAGCTAAAATAAAAAAAATTCTTTTAATCTTATCAATTTAATTTTATGAAGGTGTTTATTGAAGAACAGAAGTTTAATCAACCTTTAGTATACATTGGTTTATCCATTAGCTTAATAGTGGTGTTTTTCTCACTTTTAAACGAATGGAAAAAAAATATTGATAATAGTTTTGGTGATAACATTACAGCACTTATAGGTTTATTTATTCTAGTTCTGGTAATTATTCTTTTTTTAGCTCTTAAGCTTCAAACAAGAATTGATGAAACTGGAATTAAGTATATGTTTTTTCCTTTTCACGTTTCGTACAGAAATATTGAATGGTCGAATATTTCTGAGTGTTATATTAGAAACTACAATTCAATTTCAGAATTTGGAGGCTGGGGAATAAAAGGCAGTTTTAGAAAAAACACAGGAAAAGCGTATACAACAAAAGGATCAATAGGCCTACAATTAACTTTAAAAAATGATAAAAAAATCCTTATTGGGACTCAAAAAAAAGAAGCTCTTAAACGAGTTTTAAAAACTTACAAACACAAATATACTTGCAATGAATTATAAAATATTTTCGCTTTTTGTAATTTTTATTTCATCTGTAACTTTAGCACAAGAAAAAAGTTATACAGAAACTGAAATTAGTATTCCAACAAATTCGGTTATTATAAATGGAACTTTATTAACACCTCTTTCTTCTGAAAAAAATCCTTTAGTTATTTTAATTCCAGGTTCTGGACCAACAGATAGAGATGGCAATAGTGCAATGACAAAAAATAATTCATTAAAACTTTTAGCAGAAGCCTTAGCCAATAAAAATATAGCAACTTATAGATTTGACAAAAGCGTGCTTTCTTATGCAAAAGATGAAAAAAATAAAATTGATGCCATTACTTTTGAAACATTTATAAATGAAGCAAAAAGCATAATTAACTATTTTAAAAACACCAAAAGCTATACAAAAATTATTATAGCTGGTCATAGTCAAGGAAGTTTGGTTGGACTGATTGCAGCAAAAAACAATGCAGATGCATTTATTTCTTTAGAAGGAGCAGGAAGAAGTTTAGATGAAGTATTAATAGAACAAATTGAATTACAAGCGCCCATTTTAAAAGATGAAACTCAAAAAATATTGGCTGAATTAAAAAAAGGAAACATTGTTGAAGAATTTAATCCAATGTTAATCTCACTTTTCAACAAACAAATACAACCATTTTTAATTTCTTGGATTAAATACAATCCGCAAAAAGAAATAGCAAAATTAAAAATACCTATATTAATAATTAATGGTTCAAAAGATATTCAAGTAAAAAATATAGATGCTGAACTGTTACACAAAGCTGCAGAAAAATCTGAGTTATTTATTGTAAAAGATATGAATCATATTTTTAAAGAAATAAATGGTGATTTAACCGAAAATATGCAATCTTATAACAATCCTAAATTACCAATTATGACAATTTTTTCAGATAAAATAAGCACCTTTGTAAAAGATTTAAAATAAATTATGCCTAAGAAAAAAGCATTTGCACTAAGAATAAATGAAGACATGCTAAAAGCAATTGAAAAATGGGCTGCAGATGAATTTCGTTCTACTAATGGACAGCTAGAATGGATGCTAAACAAATGCCTAAAAGAAGCTAAAAGAGCACCTAAAAATAATAATACCTCAAATAATGTATAAAATTAAAGTAACAAAAAATACTAATCCAAATTTAAACCAAGTTATTATTTCTAATAAAGAGCTAGATTTTGAAAGCTGTATATTTCTGAACCTAGGAGCGTCTTTACAAAAATTGAATTGTAATGGAATAGATCTAATAGACGGAATTACTGCTGATACAAATGGATTACAAACCTATAAAAGCAAATACAATTCAGCTATATTATTTCCTTTTCCTAATCGAATTACTGACGGAAAATTTGAATTTAAAAACAAAAGTTATCAATTAGAAATTAATGAAACTGCTTTAAACAACCGACTTCACGGATTAGTTTTTAATACAAATTTTACAATAAAAGAATATTCTACCTCAGAAGAGCAAGCCAAAATAGTGTTTACATATAAATACAATGGAAACGTAGATGGTTTTCCTTTTCCCTACAACTTAGAACTTACGTATACTTTTACAAAAAATAATGTAAGTTTAAATTTCGAAGTTTTAAATGAAGGAAAAACTGCCTTTCCTTTTGGAATTGGATGGCATCCGTATTTTAAAGTACCTAATTTAGGCAACAGTACACTAAATTTTGAAGCTAAAACACAATATTTAGTGAATAAAAATATGATTCCTACGGAAGAAGCTCCGCTAAAGTTTAAAACTCCGTTACTTATTAAAGATACTTTTTTAGACGACTGTTTTATCACCGAAAAATCAACAACATCATTAAAAACCGATGCGTATAATATCGAAATTGATTCTTCTTCTAAAAAACCAACTAGTTTTTTACAAGTATATACGCCAGAATCAAGAGACTGTATCGCCATTGAGCCTATGACCTGCGCTCCAAATTCCTTTAATAATAAACATGGAATACAAATCTTAGATATCGATCAAACATACACCTGGACTGTTAATTTAAAGTATTTATTATAAAGTGTAAGTTCCACAAGTAAATTATAATAGGTAGTCTACTTTACACAAGTCTTAAACTCTATAACACTTATTAAATAGGTAATTTATATAGAATTAAAAAATAAAAAAGCTCTTATATTTCTATAAGAGCTTCTTATTAGTTGTGACCTCGACAGGATTCAAACCTGTAACCTCTTGAGCCGTAATCAAGTGCGCTATTCAGTTGCGCCACGAGGCCGTTTTGCGGGTGCAAATATAGTACTTTTTAATTATTTACAAACTATTTTTTGTAACAAAATAACGCCAACCAATAATTGCTAGTTGCCATTTTTTTGCTTTTGCCATATCCAGTCTTTTTTTTGTAAAACTAGGCAGCAAAAGTTTATTCATTATAGCAATAAGTTTAAAAAGTTGTTTTTTCATAATGCAAAAATACATAAAAAAGAAATCCCACAAAAAAGTGGGAAAGCTTCTTAGTTGATTTTTAAAAAAATTTATACATTATTAAGCATAAACCTTATAAAATAACTGTATTAACAATAATCTAAAGATTAAATAAATAACTAATAATAGACATTAATAAAGCAGTTAAAAACACAAAAAATGATAGCATAATTCTTTTTTTTAAGGTTAATAAATGGTGTGTGAATTAATTCTTAAAAGAAGATATGAAGAATGTTAAATTACTTGCAACAATTTGTCATACAATTTACGAAACTGCCTTTCAATTATATACTAAAACACACTTTTAATTTGTTGTTCAAACTTTAACACTACAATTAAGTTATTAATAGTAATCACATTCCTGTATTTAACCTATTATTGTAATAAAGTAAAGCTAATATTTTAGACTATACTTAAATGTAAAGGCCTTTTTGTGTTTTAAAAATGTCTAAAACTCAATTCTATTTTTTTTAATAAAAAAACCTCTTTTCTGAAACTCAGAAAAGAGGTTTTTAAAATTTAGTATTTTATTCTTTTTTTAAAGTAATAATTATTACACCATTTTTACCCTTTTTACCATATTCTTTAATAGCGATTTCACCTTTTAGAACCTCCATTTTTTCAATAGTATCTGGATCCAATTCTTTTAGAGCTTTGTTTGAAGACAATTCACCATCAATAAAAACAATTGGCTCTTCTTTACCTGAACTAAGTAGTGTTACTCTTTCATTATTCTCTTTGGTGGTAATTAAAATTACCCCATTTTTTCCTTTATCACCATATTTCTCTATGGCGGTTTTGTTTTTTAAAACCGATACGCTTTTAATTCTTTTTTGATTTATCTTTTCAAACTCACCA
>Ga0193956_1001212_pt1 | contig 10499 bp, 6 predicted proteins | sample BB_7_MG_FD_140358 | JGI IMG/M metagenome (GOLD analysis project Ga0193956, IMG submission 140358) | Microbial mat bacterial communities from the Broadkill River, Lewes, Delaware, United States - BB_7_MG | ecosystem: Environmental > Aquatic > Freshwater > River > Microbial mats | place: USA...
GCTGATGTTCCCTGTGTTCCATCAATAATAAGAATCTTTTCGTGTGGAGCTTCTGGAAGAGCTTTTCCTGCAACACGAATAATCTTCTTTAACTCTTCACCTAAATTTGTCTGATTTTGAAGTCGTCCAGCTGTATCGATAATAACTCTATCGACCTGCTTTGCTACTCCCGACTTAATAGCATCAAAAGTTACACCTGATGGATCGTGACCCTGTTTTGAGTGAATAATTGGAACTCCAATCTTATCTGCCCATCTCTTTAACTGTTCAATAGCAGCTGCTCTAAATGTATCAGAAGCACCAAGTAGAACAGACTTACCACTCTCTTTATATTTATAAGAGAGTTTAGCAATTGTTGTAGTTTTTCCAGCTCCATTTACACCGATGATAAGCTGTACAAGTGGCTTTTCAGGTCTATCTTGTCGAACCTCATCAACAAAACAGGCTAAAAACTTAGGCTCTAAATCTTCTCTTGCAACTTCACTTGGAAGATCTTCAAGAATCTCCTCAATAAGCTCATAGTTTACATCACTCTCTATTAAAATCTCTTCAAGTCTATCTTTATCAATATGATCAAGAGTCTCGACCATTAAAGATTCATCAAGAGCCTTTATAGCATCAAGAGTCTTTTTAAAACCTTTTTCAAAAAAATCTAACAACTCTTAATTCCCTTTCCGAAGCTCTAAAGCTCTCTTAATATCACTCTCAATCATCTCTTCAGCAACTGCACCGATGTAGTGAGTAAAATATTTTCCCTCTTTTAGCATAACAAGAAGTGGAATCGGAAATGATCTTGGAAGTCGTAGAGTTGAAGCAATTGTCGCTGAAAGTTTATAGTTCTCTCGTGTAGTATTGCTTATTGGATATGAAGCTCTATATCTTTTCTGAAAAGAGATAATTTCACTATCTGGCTTATTCTCTTCAAGTAGAACTCCTAATACAAGAACCTTTTCAGGATACTTTTTCTGAATACTACCAAGATGAGGTGCAACTGCACGACAAGCTGGACACCAAGTTGAGAAGAAATCAAGAATAATTAACTTATCCTCTTTTCCTGCAAATTGATACTCACTACCAACCTTTTTAACTGTAATATTTTCACCTGCAACAGTCAATAACTCATACTTTTTCTCAGTAAGAAGAGCTTTTGCTTCAGCTATCTGCTTATTTGAGATGTCAATATTTTCACTACTTGACTCATCTTTTTTCTGAGTCTCACTACAACCACTAAATATTAGAAGCAGTATTATTGTAAAAACAGTTTTTATTTTCTTCACCTGTAACCTTCTCATTCTCTCAAAAATAGAGATTAAAATTTAACAGAATTATAGTCTATAATAACAGAAAAGTAGTAGGAAATAGCCTATCTATAACTCTATTATTCTGCTTTTATGATAATTACATATCAAACTTTAAATTGGTATTAATAACTATTTCTCCATTTAAAAAAGTCATTTCTAAAACTACTCATAACTCTATAACCTGTATCTATAATTTTTACCTCTTCTCCACGAATACGGAGCTTTAAAGATGATGCACCTATACTACGATCGGCAAAATCTTTAATCTCTAATAGAAACTTTCTTGAGACAGGTAGCTCTATATCAATAATAGTATCAGCATAACTTTGAGGAGTTACATCTTGGTAGACCTCTCCAAAATTGCTATTCTGTTTTTTATTATTGCCATATCCACCCCAAGATCTAACCTTAGCAATCATCTCATCATCAATATCTTTTAGCTTTCTAATACCACTTCCGATAACTTGCTTATCTTCATCTTTTACATCCATTATAAAGATACTCTTCTCACCGTCGTCCTCTATTTTTAAGCCAAAAAGAACAGCAAAAGGCTCTTTAAGATCATCTTCAGAGTAGCTTATAAACTCTTCATATCTACTACTAAAGAGTGTAAATGTATACTCTCCATAGAGATCAAGAAGTTTAACTTCACCAAATTTTGCACCACTCTTTTTCGATATTTTTTCAGAAACAGTCTCAAGTAGACCAACAGCAATAAATGCTTGACTCTTTTCAAGTTCAGGAATCTTATTTGTAGGAGTTATCTTCTTTTTTATCGGCTCTATAAGATCTACATAGTCATCAAGAGGGTGACCAGAGACATATAGGTTAAGAACCTCTTTCTCATAGTTTAATAGCTCTTTTTTTGGAAACTCTTTACGAGGTTTAATCTTAATCTCTTCATTTATTTTCGAAAACTCTTCATCTTCGTCAAAAAGTCCATCACTCGCCTCTTTTTCAAGTTTTCCACTCTTTTGAGAAAACTTAACAATCTCCTCAACACCTTGAAGAAGTGTTTTACGACTATAACGATCCCCACCTTTTGTCTTTATATTCTCAAAAGCCCCCGCTTTTATAAGTGACTCAAGAACTTTTTTATTAACTTTTCCACCATTAACACGAGATATAAAATCTTCAAGATCTGTGAACTCTCCATTTTTTCGAGCATTTAGAATGGATTCAACAGCTGTTGCTCCAACTCCAAGAATTCCCGATAGACCAAATAGAATATTCTCTTTTTTACCTTTTTTTATAACAGAGAAAGGACGAATGGATTTCTGAATATCTGGAGGTTTGATTCCTATATTCATCTTTCTTGCTTCATTTACATAAAGAGATATTTTGTCCATATTATCTTTCTCTGTTGATAGAAGTGAAGCCATAAACTCTGCTGGGTAGTGAGTCTTTAAGTATGCTGTCTGAAATGTGATCATCGCATAGGCAGCCGAGTGAGATTTATTGAATCCATAACCAGCAAATTTCTCGATGAGATCAAACAGATCTTCAGCAACTTTTCTATCGAGGTTCTGCTGTTCAGCACCATCAGCAAATTCTGATTTATACTTTTTCATCTCATCAATCTTCTTTTTACCCATTGCCCTACGAACAATATCTGAACGACCAAGGGAGAAACCACCAATTTTCTGGACGATCTGCATAACCTGTTCTTGGTAGACAATCACCCCATAAGTCGGATCAAGAATCTCTTTTAACTGCTCTGGAAACTCTGTTCCCTCGAATGGATATGAGATCTTTTTTCGTCCGTGTTTTCTCTCAACAAAGTCATCTAACATTCCTGCATCCATCGGTCCTGGACGATAGAGTGCAATAAGTGCAATAACATCTTCAAAATTAGATGGCTGTAATCGACGGTTCAGATCTTGCATTCCCGAACTCTCTATCTGAAACATTCCAAGAGTCTTTCCTGATGACATCAGATCATAAACAGCTTTATCATCAATATCTATCTTTGCCCAGTTTATATCAACTTTTTTATGGTGCTTTATGAGTTTAATAGCTCCATCTATAACATCTAAAGTCTTTAATCCAAGGAAATCAAACTTAATAAGATCAACATCTTCAAGGTAGTTAAGAGAGTATTGAGTTACAAAGTTTCTATTTACATCTTTGTTTGATACATAAATAGGGGTTTTATTCCAAAGAGCTTCATTGCTAATTACAACTCCAGCAGCATGAACTCCACTATTTCTCTTTATCCCCTCAATCTGTAAAGAGATATCCCAAACCTTTTTCAGTTGGGGATTAAACTCTATCTTTTCAGATATTTTAGGTTCCATCTCAATAGCTTTATTAAGAGTTATACCAAGCTCATTAGGAATAAGTTTTGCAAAGCTGTTTGACTCTTTGTAATCTATATCGTAGACCCTTGCAACATCTCTAAGAACACCTTTTGCATTCATAGAGTTAAAAGTGATAACTTGAGCAACATTTTCACGACCATACTTTTTCTGAACATAATCTAAGATCTCTCGTCGCTTCTCTTGGCTAAAGTCCATATCTATATCGGGCATCGATACCCGTTCAGGATTTAGAAACCTCTCAAAAAGTAGATCATACTTCATAGGATCAATATCAGTTATTCCAAGTACATAGGCAACAAGCGATCCAGCAGCCGAGTTATGAACTGTATAGTTTGTCGTTGTATAGGAGTGATCATCTTTAACTGTAAAGTCATAAACAGAAGTAGCTTTTTTAGGAAGCTTCTGAATATGCTTAATTTTTAATCTAATATGAGTCTCATAACTCTTATGATATTCAGAAGAACTAAAGTTTCTTGGAATAATTAAGTGAAAAACTCTATTTGTACTTTTTGAGAAGTTATTAATTCGCTTAACTTTATAGATACTTGAAGGAACTCCAACTTTTAAAAATAGTAATCGCAACTGATAAGCGAATTTTTTTGATGTAATAGCTATATTTATAGTGCTGTTTTCAATATTTCCATTTGCTAAAATATAGCCATTAACTATCTCTAAGATCTCATTTTTAGGAAGAGTAAATATAAAATCTGCTAATATCTTACCTCTTCGTTTATTGTAAAAACTATCTCTAAAAAATGAGTATATAAACTTATCATCTATCTCTATTAAAGTTACAGAGTTTTTTCTTTTTATGTTGTAGTTAAAAGAGCTATTTTCAGCAAAAGTGATACTGTCATTAACTCCAACTTGATCTGAATGATGTAAAACAATTATAACTTTTCTACTCTTCAGGTAACCATTTCCAAGCCATCTACCTAAAAATCTACGAAAATAGGAGTTATTAATTAGATATCTATCTGGATTTTTCTGACTCAATTGTTGAATATAGTCTCTCCACTCATTAAATGTGCAGAACTCTTTTAATATCTCATTAGATATTGAGTGATAAGTTTTTCTCTCTCTCTTGTTTACTTTAGTAGTTTTCTGGCTTTTTACTCTATTTAGAAATTTCTTTACAGTAGCTCTCTTCTTACTACTCTTCTCTGCTAAATCATCAAGTGTATAACTAAAAGAGCTATCTCTCTCTATAAATTTATATGAGATGCTATCTTTAACAGCTCGATAGTGTTTTCCTTTATAGAAATTTAGAAGATCAAACTCTTTAATCTCTTTAGTCTCAAAAGTTGGAATTGGTAAATATAACCAATCTTCACTATCTATATCTTTTGCCTCTTTCCATCTATTTTCTCCAAGGTAGATTTTGTGATCACCAGTTAAAATAATTGGGTTTATTGAGTCACCATAAAAAGTGTCGATCTGATAAAGTTCCTCTTTAATCTCATATTTAAAAGTCTCTGTAACCTCTTTAGCACTATTTGTATGAGAGATAACTCTATCACCAACTTTGACCTTATCAATATTTTTAAGTTCTATCTGATAATTTTTATCAAGAGTGTAAACGGTAGCTTCTTTAGTTAAACAGCCTCTTCCTGGACCGATAGGAATCTCCTGCTCAATAGATTCACGAACAAAGTCCCAAACAATAAGCATATATCCAGGAAATTTCATAGAGTTGATAATATTTATTTCGTGTTCAAGACGATCTCTATACTCTTGATGCTTCTCTTTTGGTACAAGTTCAATACTATCTTTCTCAAAACGGTCTTTCAAACCCTCTCGACACTTAAGGGCAAAGTATTCAGGATCTTCGATCTCCTCCCAATTCTCTACACCATCAGTTTTTGCATACTCTTTTGTAAATTTAAAATTTGGAGGTGTGGGATTTCCTAAGTTTAACTCTAAGTTACATTTATTAGCTATCTCAACTGTATTTTGAAGTGCTTCAGGAATATCTATAAAAAGTTTTTCCATCTCTTCAGGAGATTTAATATAGAACTCGTGAACAGAGTGTTTCATTCTTTTTGTATCGTTCCATAACTTATTCATACCGATACACATTGCAACTTCATTAGCTTCTGAGTTCTCTCGATATGTGTAGTGAGTATCATTTGTGGCTACAAGTTTAATTCCTGTTTCTTGACTAATTCTGATAATATCAGTGTCAATATTCTCTTGATCTTCAATCCCGTGTCTCATAATCTCAAGATAGTAATCATCACCAAAAATATCTCTATACTCAAGAGCTACCTCTTTAGCTTTACTGTACCCTTTTGCACCTCTCTTCTGATTCTTCTCTGTTTTATAATTTAAATGAAAATTTACTTCACCAGCAAGACAGGCAGAAGTACAGACAAGCCCCTCACTATGTTCTTTTAAAAGTTTTTTATTAATTCTTGGTTCAAAGTAGTAGCCCTCAATAAAACCCATAGATGCAAGATACATAAGGTTTTTATAACCGACCTCATCTTTTGCATAGAGACAAATATGGTTATATCTATTATTTGAATCTTTATGATCCATCTCTTCCCCATTATGGATATAAGCTTCCATACCAATAATAGGTTTTATTCCATTTTTCTGCATAGTCTGATAGAAGTCGATAGCACCAAACATATTCCCGTGATCTGTCATAGCGACAGTTGTCATTCCAAGCTCTTTTATTCGTTTAGCCACATCTTTAATTCTGTTTCCACCATCAAGTAGTGAATACTCTGTGTGAAAATGTAAATGTACATAATCAGCCATCTTAAACTCCTATCTAAAAAATATAGTGAAATTCTATCTGTTTTAAAATCAATTAAAAATTGGTATGAAAAAGAGTCTGAGGCTGTTAAGCCCCTATTTTATTTAATAGCCGTAAAGTGAGTTCATTAACTGAATAGTCTCTTTTTCAAATAAAAAAACAATAAATAGTCCCATTGCAAGAAATGGTATAAATGGTAATTCTCTATCTTTTGCAAATAGATGAGCAGGAAGTGATAGAAGTGCCGATAAGAATATAGCTACTGTTCCAAGATAGACTCCTAAAATAGCACCAATTGTTCCTGCAATCATAATATCGCCTTCTCCCATAGCTTCACGACCTATAAAGAATGATGTATAGAATCGCAGAAGTGAGAAAGCACCTGCAAATATAAGAGCATTTTCAAAGTTCTGTGCAATTTCTGTAAAAGTTAATGGGTACAGAATAGCAATAGTTAAAGCTGTTAAGTTTAAACTATCTGGAACAGCTCTATATCTAAAATCTATCATTGATAGAGCCAATAGAACTATAAAGAGTGGAATCAGTAGTAGAGTCTGAAATGTGTATCCAAACTTTAAGTAGATTAAAAAGCCTATAACTGCTGATATTAACTCAATAATTGGATACTGTTTTGATATAGCTGTTTTGCACTCTCCACACTTTCCACGAAGAAGAATATAGGATAGTAAAGGAATGTTGTGCCATATTTTTAGCTTAGTTTTACAGACTGGACAGGCTGATGAGGTTAAGAGTGATTCACCTTTTGGAATTCGTAAGATAAGTACATTTGAGAAAGATCCTATCGACAAAGCATATAGAATAACTACTAAAATTTCCACTACTTAAGACCTCCAAATCGTCTCTCTCTACCTTTAAATTCATCAACAACCTTTTGAAGATCTTCACTTTTAAAATCGGGCCACAACTTATCTAAAAAGAAGAGTTCAGCATAAGAGAGTTGCCATAGAAGAAAGTTAGAGATCCGTTTATCTCCACCTGTTCTAATTAGTATATCTACTGGTCGAGGTAAGTCTAATCTTTTTTCTATACTCTCTTCTGTTACCTCATCACCACTACTAATTAGACTCTTAACGGAACGAACTATCTCATCTTTACCACCATAGTTCAATGCAAGATTTTGAGTTAAATCTGTTAAATGAGCTGTCTTCTCTTCAAGGTTTTTAATAGATTTTTGAAGTCTTTTTGTGAATTTGCTAACATCTCCAATAGGTCTAAAACGAACACCATTTTTCAGATATGTTTCAAGTTCACTATCAAGATATTTAGATAGAAGCTCCATTAAGAAATTGACTTCAAGTTTTGGTCTTTTCCAATTCTCTGTTGAAAAAGCATAGAGAGTAAGTTCATCAATTTCAGAATTTTTAGATGCATAAGTTGTAATTGTTCGAACAACTTCACTTCCTGCTCTATGCCCATCAACTCTCTTTTTACCTTGGCTTGTAGCCCAACGACCATTTCCATCCATTATAATAGCGATGTGAAGACCACTCATACTATAAAAACTCTGCTACTTTCTGACCAAATATAACTTTTTGACCAACTTTAACAGTCGGCTTAATATAGCCCTCTTCAGAGAGAATTACAACAGTAGAACCCATCTGAAAAAACCCTAAATCATCACCCTTTTTTATCTTTAAGTCACTATACTCATAAACCTTAATATCTCCATCTACATTTGTCTGGAGTTTAGGCTCAAAACTTAATAGAATTTTTCCAACATTTAATGCTCCAACAAGTACAAAGTAGAATAGTTTCTTCTCTGCTGTATAACACTCAAGAATAACCCTCTCATTTTCAATAAATAGATCAGGCTGTTTCTTAAGATAAGGAATATTTACAGGGTATAACTTTCCTGGAATATGTATAACTCTACTAACCTCTATATCTACTGGAGAGTGGTAGTGATGATAATCTTTTGGAGATAGATAGAAGTTTATAAAGTTTCCTCCATTCAGTAGATGTTTTAAAGCTTTTTCAATTTTATCTGTTAATAACTCATCAGTGTTATAGCTCATTCCTTTAATTTGAAGAGCTGTCTCATTAGATATATCTCCAACCTCTGTAATTAAGCTATCTGTTGGTGATATAAATCCACTTTGAAGCTCTCTATTTTTTTTCAACTCTCTTGTAAATAGTCTATTGAGTGTCTTATATTTTGATGGTTTTTCAAATTCACTCATATCCAAACCTAAAATCTTTACATATCCCCAATTTATAAATTTCTGCATTGGTGATGAAAACTCTTTTGATGCAAACTTTCCAAAAGCTTTTGAAATTCCATTTGTTGCTAACACTATGTTGCTCCTTACTGTTACGATAATATTCTGAATATTTAATTTCTAATTTTAATAGAAAAGGGGTTTTTATGCAAAAACATAAGAGTTATATATGGGTAACACAGTTTAATCAAAATAGAAAAAGTGAGTTCTCAAAAAAGCACTTTGATATTAATAGTGTATGGTTTCATAAAGGGTCTCTGCTTATGGAGAGTGTTAAAGAGATTATGGAGGAGGCTTATACTTCAGAGAGTCAAGCAAAATATATAGTGATTGAGACAAAAAAGATTCCGCACACTACACAAAATGCACTACTTAAAGTTTTAGAAGAACCCCCTAAAAATATCTATTTTGTGATAATAGTTCCATCTAAATCTATACTACTGCCGACAGTTCTATCAAGATTAACAGTAGAAGTTGATCATAGAAAAGAGCAAAAAGAGGCTTTATCTGTATCAGCACCAGATCTAAAAACAATAAATTTAAAGAAACTAAAAATATTTTTAAGTATGGTTGGAAAGCTTAGTAATACTGAGAATTTACAACTGTTAGATGAGTTTCTAACTAAAAATAGAGGTTATAACTTTAGAGAAGAAGATCTTGAACGATTAACAGTAGCCACTAAACTATTAAATCTTCACTCAAATAGTGGAAGAGTTTTTCTAATGCTACTACTACCTTTTGTCACAAAGTGAACTACCCACCACTTAAAAAATCCTCAACGGATTTTTTTGAAGTCTCACAGAGAGTGCTTTGCACAAGGGGGCTTCCTAACTAACCTTATCGCTACTGCTTACGGAATTTGAGAGGTTTTCAGTTATAGTCTGAAGATCAGTTCCTGATCCAAGAGACTTGAGACCTTTTTGTAGAATATTCTTAGAAGCATTTATATCCCGATGTTCGGAATATCCACACTCTGAACATTCAAAAACTCTGTTACTAAGCTTTAGGTCTCTATTAATATTTCCACAATTGAAACAAGTTTTACTTGTGTAGTGTGGAGGAACTTTCAAAAACTGTTTGCCATTGAGCATTGAGGTTTTATATTCCAGAAACTGAACAAATTGATAGAATGAAGTATTCAGAATTGACCGATTTAGCCCTTTTTTACGAGAACTACCTTTTTTAGTCATATTCCTGTTTTTGAGGTCTTCAACTACTATCAAGTCAAACTTCTCTGAAAGTTCACTTGTTATTTTGTGATAGTGATCGCTTTTTTGATTCTTAACTTTTGTAAAAGTAGAGTTTAATTTCTTCTGTGTTTTACGAAAGTTTGAACCTAACTTCTGTTTAGATTTTTTAGCTTTTAAAACTCTTCGAGATTGTTTTCTTTGAAGCTGTAACATTCGTTTCTGATACTTTAGCTTTCCAATCTCTTTAGAATTTGTTTTAATTAAATTTCCATCTGAAAGGGCAATATCTTCAATATTTAAATCGATTCCAATAGCCTTTGATATATCGATATTTTCGCTTATCAACACATCAAAAGTTACAGAAAAAGATACAAAATATTTTCCATTATCTTTACTAATATGGATTGAACTTATCTTATAATTTTCTGGTAGCTCTCTATGGAATCGAACTAAGATATTCTCTCTCCATAATCTTAAATATTTAAACTTTTTGTTCTTCTCTACAATCTTAAAACCTTGATTGTTCCAAGTAAATGACTGTTTTTCTAATCTTGAGTTCTTGAACTTTGGTGAGCCAAAACCACTATCAAACATATTTTTGTTAGCTTTCTCAAAATTCTTTCGAGCTTGTTGAGTTACAACAGTTTTGAATGGTAATTCTCTCTCTTTTAAACCATCTTTTA
>Ga0193956_1001221_pt1 | contig 10473 bp, 27 predicted proteins | sample BB_7_MG_FD_140358 | JGI IMG/M metagenome (GOLD analysis project Ga0193956, IMG submission 140358) | Microbial mat bacterial communities from the Broadkill River, Lewes, Delaware, United States - BB_7_MG | ecosystem: Environmental > Aquatic > Freshwater > River > Microbial mats | place: USA...
AATAAGTTTGCAATTGAAATCACTACCACCTATAGATGTTGTGAGATCATGTTCTAAACAATCAATAGCGAGAACTACATCAGCTCTATCAAGAGTTTCATATTTAGCTATGTTTTCAAATTTAACATCGTTGAAAGACATGTTAGGATCATTAAGATCGCTTTTTGTTACAATTAGTATCATACTATACGAGTTTTATTATTTCATCATCAGTAAGTTTATGATTAAACTTATAAAGACGAATACGAGAGAATACGTTGACAAGATAACACTTTTTATCATAAGCGTTATCAAAACCAATAATCTTAAGGTTTACAAATTTCCTAAGCTTATCACTAAGTAGAGGTTTTATAAACGCCTTATCTAATGGTAAGCTTGGTGATTTATGTTTCTTATTGCAAAGAGGATGTTCTTTTACAGCAAGATCTTCGCTAAAATCAATTTCATTTATCATTTTGTATCTCTTTTAAAACACTAGGCATACAGACGTATCTATATATAGCATTCTCTGATTTATATTTAACAAGTATATATTCATGATTATTGAGAGAACTAGCAGGAAAACAACCACTATTACCATCCGATGCTTTTATTATCAAGTCTGTTTTATCAAACCCAACAACAGTGCCTCTTATACCATTATATATTACTTGTTTCTTTTTAAACTTCTTCCAAAGCTCAGCAAGATCTTTATTATTCTCAAGTATGGCTCTAGATTTATCTAGGCTCATAGTTTTTATTGTTACTTTCTTTGCCATTGTACATAAATTTATAAGTTAACCATTTCTACCTTGTTCAGTAAGTCTATAACAAACATTGTCAGCAGAATCCACATAATACTCTATTATACCTGTTTCAACCATACTATTGAGCATTATATCTACATCAACTTCACTCATCTCATCAACAGGGTGATATCTAATGAGTTGTATAAAAGATAAGCCTTTAACATTAGCTGTTAACAATGTTAGTATCTTACTTCTAACTTCAACATCTAATGCTATAAGCTTATTAACTTGCTGCACTTCTTTCTCAGCTTCTACATCAATAGTATTGATATGTGTTATTTTCAAAGCCTTACCAAATAGGAGTATTATTGTCATAGAAGGTATAGTAGCAATACCTAGAGCAACACATTCAATGACTTTAATCAAACTACCTAGTATAGAGTTATGAGCTGTACTTCTATCACTCATCATAGCGTCTAAAGTATGAAACACTGTCAGATTGTGATTAGTAAACATCTCATACAATAACATTTGTAAGTATACTGACAACAGTAATACTATGATCTTCAAAAATATAAGTTTATTATTCATAGCTACCTTCTTCTTTTGTTAGTACTGTGAAAACCTTTCTTCTTAGGTGCTCCTTTATTAGCTCTTGGTCTTTTAAGCTTAGGTGCTATCTTGCTAATGTCCTTACTAGTTATCTTAGCAGTGTCGCTCATATCAAACAATTCTTCTTTAAGAAGAGGTGTATGGTCAACCAAAGGTGGATCAAAAGTAATATTGTTAGGAACACAAGCTTCTAACTTAGCAGCGATACTCTTAGTATCTGTCTCCATAGATATAAACTTAACACCTTCTTCTTTAAGAATGTCATTGAATAATGATTTCCCCTTAGAACAACCACCTAGCATAACAAGTCTGTTTTTTAACTCATCCTCTGTAATCCCAAGTAGATGAAGTGGTCCTTCTGTATCTGCCTTTTCTTTATATTCTTCACGAAGTTTAGTTATCTCTTTTAATGCTTCTTCAAAGTTAGCATCACCAAGACCGCCATAACTATCATTAGTGACCGCAGGAGCGAAAGTTAAATATAACTCACCCATTTCTGTAATACTAAGTTCTTGACCATTCTTAGATAGATAAGCCTTAGATAACAACTCATTTATCATGTTTTCCACAACACCATCCTTATATACAGGGGAAAAGAACTTAATAACTTCATCAGTATTTTCAGCACCATATACTTTTATATGATTTAATATATTACTTGTATGTAAACTCATAACTTCAATAGTTTTAAATTAATTAGGTAATAAATGATAACTCTTAGTGGTGGTTATCTCTAACACTTTATACTGAGTTGTTGATAGGCCAAGCCAATACCTCTTACCAACAACACTTGTTATATCTTTCGACTTAATAGCTTGCTTCTTATTATCAGTCAATATGATATTACTAGATGTACTATGTATAGATACAAAATCACCACTTGCTTTGTCCTTAAGATAGTATTTCTTTTTATTGCTCATCTTTATTAGGTCTTATGTGTTTAAACTTAGCTTTAGCTGGATTACCTTTAATACCAAGGTATTTCTTAACACGTTTATCGCTATTAAGCCAAGCTTTAAACTTATTAGCGTTCTTATCAGTTGTAGCACCAAACATACATTTATTGCAGTTTAAACCACTACAATCTTTATTAGCAGCACCGTAACATAATAGTTTTCTAATACCGGGACTATAACCATCGTATTCATAGTTTAACTTACGATCTCTTTTAATCTTATTAAATTGAAGAAGTTCAACTAAATCTTTATGTTCGCAATTATTATCAGCACCTTTGTACTCAGGTATATTAAGCTCTTTATATACATTCATGTCGTTATTATTAGTATTGATTCAAGGTAGGCAAAAACCCGTTTAATAAGGTTTAAGCCCACCTATCAATTAAATTGTGTTATTAGTTATAAAATTATACTAGATTGCTTAGCGTGGCTAAAAAGTGCAATCTGAGAGGTCTAAGGTGTCTTTTCTGGTTTAGAATCTTCCTGAGCTTTATATCTACTAGCTTTGTTTTGCCAATAAGCAAGATTACCATTCTTATTAAGATACTCCTTAAGCTTACCGTCCTCACACTTGCTAACAAGACATTTGTTACAATCAATCATAATATCATTGTCGATATGATTCTTTATGATAGGACACATAAAATAACTACACGTGAGTTCTAAATCACCTGCTTTAACACGGGTTAGCATATCATAAGTATCATCAAACTTTCTCTCATTAAGTTCCAATGGCATGTAATCACCATTCTTAAGAGCGATATGGTTAGCTATCTCTTGTGCTCTACGACTCATCTTGTTTAGATTTAAGGTAAGCAGTTGCTTTACGTTTAATATATGTAAGTGTACCTTTCTTAGCAAGATAAGTTTTAAAAACATCAATATTAGCAGCACTAACTATACATTGAGAACAAGACATAGGCATATGCTCGGTATCTTTCCTCGTAGGACAATTAACAACGTGACAGTGATCACCACCGCCTCGTTTCTTAGCATTCTTTAAAGTAAGAATCATAGCGTCTAGATTAGCCTTATCAGATACACCAATAGGTACAGCTAAACCACCAGACATGTAATGATTAAGTAGTTTCTTTTCCTTCTTTTTCATTTGGTTTCTTTTTATAAGTTGTTTCCATTAGTGTTTCTAACTCAATAGCTGTATAAACAGGGTGACCAGTCATCTCATATTGATGTCTGCAATGTTCTATAATGCAATTAGAACAAATACAATCAACAGGATCGGGACATGACACAAAACCACAAAGTCTATTATAGTCATATGTCTTATCTACGTATATCTTAGGTATCATCTTACCTGTAGTTAAATCAACTTTATTGCTCATCTAGTGTTATATTTTTGTTAACAACCCAAGTAGTAGCATTTATAGTAGCAAAAGCATTAATAGCTGTATCATTTCCAATTCTATCACCTGTATCAGCATAATACCAGAATACATTAGCGCCAACACTTACAATATCCCTAACAACATGTCTCATACCAAACCAAATAGTATAGGTGACTCTCATGAAAGAAACAGGGCTATCACCATCAGCACTAACAGTAGGTAGCTTTTCAAGTTTAATTATCTTTTTCATGACTGTCATCTTGTTGTGTTTTAGGGTTTAAATACTCAAGTATATTATTCTCATCAGCTAACCACTCTTCGAATATAGGTTGTGTTTCAGCCTTATTATAGTTGAATAAGCAGATAGGACAACACGGGTTAGCTCTACAGCTCTCTATTGTTGCATTCCTACATAGTAACCGTCTAACACCTCTTACAGAGTGACTATCTAAAGCTTCTCTTTCTTCTTTAGGTTTATCTAGTTGTAATATTGTTTTTATTACTTCTATTTCATTGGGCTTATCAAAGTTAGCCTTACAAGTGTGAAGTTGTTTATAGGGTATTTGTTTGTGCATGATTACTTAATGTTATACTCTTTCTTTAATCTTCTATAATTACGATTATTAGCAAGAGCTTGATTAAAAGATATACTTGTAAACTGTGACTTAATATAAGCAGAATAATAAATAGGATCAACCTTTTCAAGAAACTTACAACCTTTAGCAGTAAGATGTCCATTAGGCATACCACTGGTTGTCATATAAAATAGATCAGTAGCAGTTAACTTTTTAAGTTCATTAGCAACACCTGAATAAGTAAGACAGTACTTCTTCATGTATGGGGCGATGATACCATTAGTCAATACTATTTTAATCAGATTGATTAGTTTCTTATTGTTGCGTCTTTTCATAATTGGTTAGCATTTCGTATTACAGGGTTATTTATAGCATCGCTAGCTTTCAAATAAATAAGAAGCGTAACATGGTTTACTTCACAAGTATAGCCTTTACGATTAAGTTCTAATATAGCTTCATCTTTAATCATATCGAAACATTTATCAAACTCTAATTGTAAAGGTATACTATTAAAAACCTTCTTCAAGTTAATGGCTAAACCACTAGTTTCTTTGTTGAAGTGGATTATTATCTGTAATGATATAGCCTCAAGGTTTTGATTAATGATATCTCTGAACATATGTCTATCAAGTACTCGTTCAACAGTGGGTATTTTATCAAAAGGATGTCCCATAATATAGTATTGAGTTAAAGTTGATTAAGTTCTATGATAAAAACACCTTGTGGGTTTGTACTGTGGTTATAACCTTTATCAATTAAGCTTTTATATAAATCTCCTTTAAGAGCAGTTAATGAAACTCTATCTAGATTAAGAGCATCATATTCTTCTTCTAGATGTAGTTTAAGAGGTTGAAGTGATTGTTTAAAATGTTCTGTTATTTGAATAACAACATTGTTAGCGAACTTTCTCTTCTTTATTAACACATTGTGTCTTATTAGTATATCATTAGCTGACGGTATTCCATCGTAAAGGCTTTTAGTACTCATTTCTTTAGTATTAGTTTATAAGTGATGTGATCTTTGTTCATGACAAGTAGGGCATAGTTTAACAGGAACTTCTTTAGCATTAAGATCTCGTTCATGAGGGCATGTACCTTCTTTAACAGTGGTATCAGTACAACCACAATCCTCGCATGTAAGTAATTCAGATTTATTAGAATACAGGGGATCACTATCGTTGTCGCTTTCAACTATTGCTTTAAAGTCATTACGACACTTAGGTAGCATTGCTTCAACTTGCTCACTTGTAGCATTTACAAGATAACAACTCTTATATGTTTGCAATGAAGCATCATCACCAGTAGCTACTGTTATTCTATCTTCTGTGGTTTGTACCACGTAGCATAATAAGTAACCACCTCCCATATTGAGGCGGTCATTGTTTCTATCTACTACTAATAGTTTAAATTTGTCTAGATTCTTCATGTTATAAGTATTAATGATTAGTTATTGAATGTAACGACGTCTCATAATATCGCTATCGCTCGGATAATGGCAAGGTTGGTAGTTACACTTCTTGCCACCTAGCATCAGAACATTTAGGGCATAGTATAGCCTTAATGTCAGTACGACCGTTACAGTTCTCTTCATAAGGACATGGTTCACACTTAACTGTAGTGCTTAAGACCACAGTCTTCACACTCAAGTTTAGGTAAGTATTTAGCTGCATCTTCTATGATACCTATCTTATGATCTTGCTTAATTAGCATTATCGTCTTAAGATGATCATCATACAGTATACTTTCAAGTCTATCTTTAACTATACCAAACACCTCTAATATAGGAGTGTCAGACGACTCTTTATAACCAATATTGATAGCTTTACTGTTATCAGCAGTATGTATGATCTTATATTCAGTAGTCATAGTCTTTCAACTTTAAGATTAGTAACTCTATCATTATAAGCTAAAGGAGTGCAATGTTTTACTATTGTACTGAGTCTATTAAACACATCAAGAAGTGTGTAGTTACCACCATTACCATTGTATTCAGCATTGTGAATAATCTTCATGTTATTGTTAATAGTATATGACTCTTCTACTTTAAGGTATCTTTTTTCCATGATTAATCAATCTTAGATGAACGATTAATCTTATTAGCAGCATGATTACGAGCCTTAGTCTCAGCTTTGATAAGCCTCTTACCGTTAGCAATAGCTGATCTAGTCCATGTTTTGACTCTCACTGTGCCTTTAGACCATTCTTTAAAGCGAATGATATAAGGTTCAGCAAATAGACAATCCGCAGTTTCAGTATTAACAACATCAGCGGCCATGATACACCATTGTCTAGCTTCTTCACGATCAGTATCTGTAACATTACGATCAGCAATAGGTTCATCTATTTGTAATAACTCATTGATCTTAGTTGCAATATTATAATGATCAATGGTAGTGTTCTTAATTGGTGGGATTGTTAATCCTTTGTAATCGTTCATTGTAGTTTCTATATTTAATTACTGTTATTCTATTTATAATTATGTAGCTTGGTTCTATTTCTAACAACCATTGCTTAGCTTGATCAAATGCTTGTAACATATCCTTAGAACTTATATCTAACAAATAACACGCAGGGTAATAACCACTATCAGTAGCATTAAGTTTACATGTCATGGTTATAACTATCACGTTGTTATTGTTTGTACTGTTTCAACGGTTATTATCTCAAAGGTATGATGTGAGTAATGATTAGCTATCTTAACTAGTTCTAATAGATCAGGGTCATCAGCTTTGTGATAACATGTTTTCATAACAGGTAGTAGACTAGTATGTATATCAACATGTATGTCTGAATTATCAAACATATAATCAGAACCATACTTTGTCTCAAACCTATCAACAAACAGCGCCTTATCATGACAATAAGGTGTGAATACGTGTTGTGTGAATGCTTTCATTGTGTTATTTCTTAGGGTTATTAAGATAGTTATCAATATTATCAGGTTCAGCTAACCACTCTTTAAAGAATGGTTGAACAGTAACTGATCTAGTAAAATCAAATAGACATCCTGCACAGGTCGTTGTACAGATACCATCACAACCGCCAACTGTAGAATTACAGAATGCTGATTGTAGAACTATAGCTGTATCTTTATCACCTTTATACGTATCTAATGCGTCCTTGATGTGATCAATATTAGCCTGCGAATAATGATTGATATTAGCTTGTATTCTAGGATACTTTAGATGTCTGTAAGTATGTGGTTGATTAACATTATTATCGCTCATGTTGTAAGATTTAAAGGGTTGTAAGTTAAACCTACGATACCACATGTTAATAAGTATAACAGTATCAGGTTTAATATCAAGTATGTTCTTATTAGCTCACGCTTGGTTATCTTCTCTAGTATTACATCTTTGAGTGTTAAAGCCCAAGTCATGAAGATGAGTATCATTGCTAGTACTCCATAGATTGCCAGTAGTACTGGTATACTCATTTGTATTACATTTTCTTCCATAATGTTAGTATGTTAGTTGTAAATAGTAGTGAAAGTACATTAATACAGAGAATAAGATGCTAGGCAAAAGTATAGAGTAGATCAACAGTTGGACTAGTATGATTACTATATTAAATAGGCCGAGATGTCTTATTCGAAGTATTAATAAGCAAGTGTCCATTATTACTATTACTAGTATCTTAGCTACTATTATTAGTATAAAGAATGCTATGATTAAGTGTAATGTACCATTTATTAAGCTTGCGTTATCAGTTGTTATAGCTAGCATTTCTAGCCAATTTAAGATAGTTTGTATCATTCTGGATGAATTATGTGTGTGATTGAATTGAGTTGAAATATGGGTTGGGGATCGGGGTTGAAATGGGTTGTGAGAGGGTTTCAGCTTGGTTGTAATGTGGTAGCTGAATTTAGTAGTGTTGTTATGTGTAACGTGTTGTGTACTTGGATGATGAGTGTTGTAGTTAATATGATGTAATATACTATCAGTGTGGTTATGAATGTGGTTGTAGTATATTAGGGTGTGATATTAGTTTAGTGTGATGTAATATGTTGATGTGGTGAATGATGAGTGTAAGAATAGTAGGCTTTGCTATATGGCGCGCACTTTTTAGTAGTCCATTCGGGCTATAATCAATACCATGTGGTTAATGCTAGGGTAGTAACCTCGCAGCCTCTACCCCAACACAATCCTATTCACCCTCCACCATCTTCTTAATCTCCTCAACCGTATAAGTAGCATTATCACCGCTTGTAATCTCTTCCACACATCTACCAATAACACACCTATGACACATTATATTGATACAGTAGTACTCATGGCACAGCTTATTATACTCTACGGTAGGATCTTTAGCATCTTCAACAGCAGGTATCAGCAAGTTTGTCTTATGATCCTTCTTATAATTATATTCACTCATCTTATTAATATTAATTAGTTAAAACACACACGTTCTTTCATCACAACTAGTCACAAGCAGCTCATGCTTAAGCTTAAGATAAGTAGCTACCTCAGGTACATCAAACCTACCCCATACGGTAACACCGTCAACTCTAACACCGTTGTCAAAGTGATACCTAGTACATATGATACCAACACCATTGGTAGTCTTCATTAGAAACTCTTCCTTGTTATGGTTATAAGCAACAAAATGACTAATTATAATACCACAATCCCTATCAACCATTGGCATAACACCTATTAATGTCTTACCAAGTAGTTCTTCAGGATGATATTCTGTTATTGGTTCTCCTTTAAAAGTCAGCATGATCTTTATCTTTATGTTTACCACCAAATAGACCAAGTATACCTAGTAGTATGATTACTATTGTGAGGACTATAATGTCACCAGTTGAATAGTCTGGTTGTACTCCGATTATTTCCGTTATGGATGCCATGAGATTGGTCATAATAATTTGCGTTATGGGTGCAGGCAGATTATAATTAATAGTATGCTTGCGTCCTGTATTAGTATTAAGCGTATGTATCTCTAGGTATAATGTAGAGACTACCATCATAGTAGCCTCTACATACCCAAAACACACAATCTATATTAATTATCCTGCAATCTTATCATCAAGGAACTTCTCAAGAGCTTCAATAGTCTGAGTTGCTCTGATTGCACCAGCTTTAGTGATGTAGTCGCTTATATCGATCTCGTTATCTTCAGCAAGTCTGATAGCAGCAGCTAGTTTATCTTCAGGAGCACCAGTAGACTCATCAGTATCAGTAGTTGTCTCTTGCTCATTGGTAGTAGCAGTAGGAGCACCAAAGATACCACCAAATGCATTACCAATAGAGTTAGTAGCTTTAGCTTTAAGACGAGCAGTTGCTTCAATAGTCTCAAATCTCTCACTAGACTCCATAAATATACTACCATAATCAAGTATAAATCTTGCTTCAGGGGAAACACGCTCTTCACCAATAAGGCTTGGATCATCTTGTGCTTCTCTACTACGAGCAGTTAACTTATACTTAGTACCTTTAGGCTGAAATGATACACCGCTGATAGTACCACCAATGAAACGTTTAAGAATAGACTCATCCTCTTCCATTAATACTAGTGCTTCATCAAGATCTCTACTTTTAATAACACGAGTTCTCATAAGGTGAACAGCAAGAGTCTTCTCAGGAATAGAGACAGTACATTGCTTACCTTCACCTTTGGCATCAGTACGAGGATAGTTACCTTTGACATTGAGGAAGTATCTTACTCCCATACCTGCGTCTATCATACTTTGGCTTTCCATTGCACTAATACCTGTGATCTTTAATGTTAAATCTTTCATAATGTTTAATGTCAAAATGTTAATGATTAAATGTAAATGTGTAACTGTAATTAGAAGATCTTCATGAACCACTCCTTATAGTAATAGCCTATCATAAAGAATAGGACAACACTAAGCATGATTATGAAGAACAACAATACAAACATGTGCTCTGGTACTGTGGTGCTACGTATAGCTACTACTAACAGAATGTCCAAGCTTATGCCGAAGACCATCAGTAACCAGAACATGAGTGTATTGAACTGTCGATTGTTCAATCTGAATTTGCTCATGTTTAGAGAGTTTAAATGTTAAGCCATTATTATTAAGGGGGCTATGTTAATCGTCAAATGCAAGTGGGGGGAGTTGTATAGGCTGGGTTAGTGTCTTGTGATCTATGTTATAATTTCAAATTTTTTTATTCATATAAATTTTTTGTTACCAGACATTTACCTATCTTCGATCCATCAATTTAATCCAAACCGTCTACCACGTATCAACCACTGAGACTAACACCCTCATATATATAACTACC
>Ga0193956_1001224_pt1 | contig 10459 bp, 3 predicted proteins | sample BB_7_MG_FD_140358 | JGI IMG/M metagenome (GOLD analysis project Ga0193956, IMG submission 140358) | Microbial mat bacterial communities from the Broadkill River, Lewes, Delaware, United States - BB_7_MG | ecosystem: Environmental > Aquatic > Freshwater > River > Microbial mats | place: USA...
CCACATTATCAGGTTGTTGTATTTTTAATTTATCTTTTTTTATAATTATTATTTTACAATTTTACAATTTTACACATATCATTAACGTTTTTATATTGTCTAAATTGTAAATTTTAATAAATAAAAACAATTTTTAGTTGTCTCAAATTTTAATATAATAATTATCAAAAAAAAGATTGTTTTTTAAACATAATAATAAATTTTCATAAACAAAAAAAATGACAAAACAAACACATGTAGTAACAGGGGCTTTTGGTTATTCGGGTAAGTATATAACTTCTATGCTATTAGATAAAGGTATTAATGTTAAAACTATTACAAATTCGGTAAACCGTTTTAATCCTTTTGGCAAAAAGGTAGAGGCTTTTCCATTTAATTTTGACCATAAACAAAAATTGATAGAAACTCTCCGAGGCGTAGATGTTTTGTATAATACTTATTGGGTGAGATTTAATCATAAATTATTTAAACATGCTGATGCAGTGGCAAATACTATAATTTTATTTGAGGCAGCAAAGGAGGCTGGTGTTAAAAAAATTGTTCACGTGAGTATAACTAATCCAGATAAAAATTCGCATCTTGAATATTTTAGTGGAAAGGGAGTTTTGGAAGAAGCCTTAATTAATCTTGGAATTTCTTATTCTATTTTGAGACCAACTGTTATTTTTGGCAAAGAGGATATTTTGATAAATAATATTGCTTGGATGATTAGAAAATTTCCATTTTTTGGAGTTTTTGGCAAAGGAGAATATCGTTTGCAACCTATTTATGTAGAAGACCTTGCTGAACTTGCTATTTCAGAAGGGCAGAGTATGGAAAATAAAATTATTGATGCAATAGGTCCAGAAACTTTCACCTACCGAGAGCTTGTGGCAAAAATTGCCGAACTTATTGGCAAAAAGCGAAAAATAATTTCTCTTTCTCATGGCATGGGCTATTTTTTGGGCTGGATAGTGAGTAAAATTGTTGGAGATGTGCTTATTACCAAAGAGGAAATTGACGGACTAACAGCAGACCTTCTTTATACGGAGTCTAAACCTGCTGGCAAAACTAAGCTAACTGATTGGATAAAAGAAAATTCTAATTCTCTTGGTAAAGTGTATGCTAACGAACTAAAAAGACGCAAAGACCGTGAACGAGATTATCTTAAATAAAAAAAAGCGAACTTTTAAAGTTCGCTTTTTTTTTGAGGACCAGATATTATTTTGTTTTTCTGTTTGGAGTATTTAAGTTATTTACTCCTTTTTTTCGTATATCTGAAAAAATTAATTGACTTCCATTCCAGTGGACGTTTTTTTGAATAAAATTTGATTCTTTAAATTCTACATTCATAACGTCTTGCATTTGGTTATCATATTTGTTAGATAAAATTTCTGAAGGGTTGTTAGGTATTTCGTAGCCTTTTTTTGTTGCTATTGCAATCCAAGTAAAAGTTGTATTAGACTTACCTTGACTATTTTCTACAACACTAAATCCAGATGCTTTTGTTTCTGTAAGGTATATTCCATTTGTTTGCCCCATTGGAGTAACTGTTACAATTATGGGGGCTGTTTCTGAAATGATTTTTGTATAGTTTTCATCAAAGTTTATTACTGCTTTACCATTAATAAGTTTTCCTGTTCCTCTCATGTATATGTCGGCGGTCATAGCAGTAGGCACATAGGTTGGAATTCTATTATTTTTTCCATTTTCATGAAGTTGAGTAATAACTTCATTTGTATATTGTTTACCATCTACATATAATCCGTATCTTTCTCCTGAAGCGTTTAGTCCATATAAATCTCCTTTTGCCCAAGCTCCCATTAATGATCCAGAACTCGCGAGACCAATCCCTCCTTTATTGTCATTATTGTTTTTTCCATAGTTTGTGTCATCGCCTCTGCAATATGCTCCCCAAGAGTTATCATTATTGCCCGTTGTTGAAGTAGCATAAACACCAATTGCGTCTTGTCCGTCGTTAGCTCCTCCCATATCTTTATTTCCTATAGCAATAAATGAACCTCCTACAGTGTATCCATTATTTGTATTGTTTTCCATACCCGAATATGCTTTTATTCCATTTTGAAATCCTGATTGGTCGCAATCAACTATAGATTGCCCATAAAGAGCAGGTCTTGACGCATAAGTATTATCCTTATTATCAATATAATAGTATCCAGCAATCCAAACATCTGAATAGCCTATAATTGCCGCAACAGAAGCACTTGAAGTTGTGCGTCCAAAAATAGCTGATCGGTCAGGATCGTCTACTACACCATATACTGCCATTCCATCTAATGTTCCAAATCCAGTTCCTGAATCATATAAACCATTATATCCTAAATATCCATAAGTTTGGTTTCCTGCAACATCTGAAAAACCTACAACTGCAGCTGTTGGGTCAACTACATTTGTTGTTCGTCCGTATAGTCCATATTGGTTTGTTCCTCCGTCATAATAAATTCCATAAGTTTCACCAGCATCATATACTTTTACCATTGTATTGTGCTCTGGATAAATATATGTAGGGTCTGAATCTGGGCGTAGCCAGTATTCTGTATTACCGGGAACTGTTGGAACATTTCCGCTAAATAAATTTTGCCAAGCTGCTCCATCATAAAAATAGAAACCATCAACAGCTCCGTCTGTTTGGTAAATAAGTAAACCTCTCACAGGAGAGCCAATAGCCAGACGCTGTGCTTCTGTCATGCGAGGAATTAATACTCCCTTATTGGTTGAAGTTATGTCTAAAATAGAACTTGCGTCAGGAGCATTACCTGTTGTGTTAATTGAAACTGCTTGCCCATAGGCAGTTAAAGACGAAAGACTAATAAAAGCAAATAATACTACAAATACTGCCATTTGTAAAATATAAAAAGAGTTTTTTTTCATAATTGTAAATTTTAAAGTTAATAAACGTTAATTTAAGATAAAGCAAAAATCATGCCTGTTTCTGTTGTTATTTTATAAGAATAATAATCTGTTAAAATTTAATAATCTTATACGTTTATAGTCTTAATGATGTTTACAAAAAAAGATTTTTTTTAAACAAAATATTTATTTATGAAGTTTTAGTTTTACAAAGGCTTTCATTAGAGGATTGTTAAATTCGTATTTTCTATTTCTTGCACTACCAGATTTTCTAAGAATGTAGCCACGTTCGGGCTTGCAGAGCATTCCGAGATTATAATAAATAGATTCTTTTTTTAATTTTTGATTTGTAATTTTATTATAGTTTTTTAATACATCTTCGGGGCTGAAATTTTCATTACTTTGCTCATCTGCCAAAATACTTGCAAAAATAACATCTTCAAATTTATTTTTCTCTTTTGACGAAGAAACTGCTTTTTTGTATGCCTCCCGTAGGCTATGTGAGGAGTTTTTAATACTTTCCAATACTGCGTAATCAAAATGCTCTCTTTTAATTGTATCCAAATCACTTTCTACTGCATATACGGCGGCATATTTGCACAGCGAATGGATATAATGAGGAAAACCAGAAGAATATTCAATAATTTTTTCAGCAATTCCGTCATCAATTTTCATTTTCAAAATTTGCATACTCTTCTCTATTAACTCTTTGGACTCATCTATGTTCATAAGTGGCACATGAATTTGTTTTACACATCGTTCTAACGATGGGTGATTTCCTATTAATTCGTTTACACTTGTAGAAATACCTATTATTAAAATAGTTACATAAGGGGTGTTGTCTGAAAAAGTTTTTATTGTATCAGCCATCATTTCCTTAGTTTCGTTGTCTTCTATGCTGTCAAATTCGTCTATAACAACAAGCGAATAACTTGGAACTCTGTTAAAAGTGTTCAAAATATCGTTTGCGTCAATATATTCTTTATTTGGCAAACGCAATTCTCTTACTCGTTCTTCTTGTTCGGCGGTAAAGCCCATTTTTCGCTTGGACGAAAAAAGGTGAATTTTACGAATAATTTTGTCCCAGATACTTCTAAAATCATCTGACCTGTTACAAGTTACTTTTGAAATTAGCAAATTTTCAAACAAAGCGGGTAGAACATTTGCTATTGAGGTTTTTCCTACACCTCTACCTCCAAACATAACTGCATGTTGTCCACGTTCTTCAAGAGCTTCTCGTATATTATGTAACTGCCTGTATCGTCCTACAAAAAAATCAAAATTATCTATTGGTGCAGAAGGACTAAAAATATTGTATATCAAATTTATTTTATTTTCTTTTTCCATAATGTTTTTTTTAGTATATTATTAGTATCAAAGCAAAGGTATAAAATAAGAAATAATATCCAAAAAAAAATATAAAATAAAAATTTTACAACCTAATATATAATTGAAAAAAAAGTTCAAGAATTAAAATAATTATAAAGGGTAAAAAATGTTTTTTAGTTTTAGTATATCTACCTCAAAAATAATAATATTTTTTTTATGTAAAATAAAATTAAGTCCTATTTATATCCATTAAATACTTTATTTTTAATATCTTATGATAATTTACATATGTATATATCTAATATCGTCGTTTTTTTAAATTGACTGTAAAAATGGAATATTAAAAATATTAATTTGTAATTTAGGAAAAAAAACTCTTTTGTTTACTTTTTGCTTACTTTTTTTATTGATACTTAATGAAAAATGTATTATCTTTGTAACTTGTTGTATCAATTACTAAATAAATAAAAAATCAATCAATAAATTTTATTAAAACCAATTAATAACTCAACTTTATGAAAAAAACAATCTTAATTTTATTTAGCTTATTTCTATTTGTAGGTGTTTATTCTCAGGAAGGGACAAAGCAATTTATGCCCAACTCCACGGATAGGCTCTACCTGAATATTGGAAATTTGGATTTTGCAAAGTATGGTTGTCCCGAACGTTCAAGGCTTAATATTTATTTGAACGCAGGCGAAACCTTACACTTTGGAATTCAAAAAGGAAGTGGCGGAAAAATGCGAATTAAAGATGCCTCTGACAATATTGTATTTGCTGAAATTAATGTGCCTACATCTGGAAACGGATATATTGGGTCTTATACAGCTGCAGTAACAGGAGCAAACGGCACAATAATAAATGGTGTTACAATTACTGGCGGATATGATGCTCTAACATACACAGCAGCAACCACAGGTAGTCATTACTTTGAATTTAATACAACAGGTTCAGCAACTTACTTTGATGCTACTGTAACAGATGCTTCAAATAATATTATTACCAACCCAAATAATCCTAATGCTTCGGCAGGTAGATTGTGGTCTCGTCAGTGGGGTTTTACTACCACAAGTTTTACTCAATACCCTGTAAATAACGATTTTTATGTGTTTACAGGAGATGAATTTGTGAATAAAGTAACCTTTCACATGAAGCCTTTTGTTTTTAATTTTGTTGCAAACTCTTTTGGTGCAACAAACACAGGAGACCTTATAGTAGATAGACAAAGTATAACAGGTAATGCTTTCAATTCCGATGTTTCGGAATATCGTATTTTCATCAACGACCCAGACCAATTTGCATTTCCAAGCACTGGATTACCACCACCAGTAGTTCAGGCATGGTTCAATGGTGTGAAAATTTATGATTTTGATTATAACAGAACTCCTCAATTATTGAATATTAATCCAGGAACAATAACTATTGACAGAAACGAAGACGCATGTCCAACCCCTGACGTAACTTATTTTAAAATAGTTTCAAATATTTCGGGAGAATCTACAATTCTTATCGACGTAAACGGAGATGGTTTTAAAGTTGGAACAAATGATGTTGCTTTACTTGCCGATATCTCTGTCGGAGATAATTATATTCCTTGGGATTTGAAAGATGCATCAGGAACACTTGTAGCAGAAGGCAATTTTAATTGTATTCCTCAACTATTAGCTCGTGGACCTGCTCACTTTCCTGTTTACGATGCAGAGGCTCTAAATGAAATAGAATCTTATTCGGTAAGACCATTTGAAAAATTTGACCCAACCCTTTATTGGGACGATGCAAAAATTGATGCAGCAGGAGACTGGGGAGATGATAATGGAGCAATGGACGCTACAACCGTAGATCAATACCTTATTAATTCTACAACTCCTCGTATTTGGACATATTTTGGAGACAATGGCGGTTTTGACAACGGAAATGTAAATACTCTTAATCAATGGTTTTATGCAATAGACTTAGGACTTGCAAGCCTTGGATTTGAAATTGTAAAAACAGGTTGTGTTAATGGTTCTGCACCAATAGTTTCTGATATTTATAAATCAGGACCAATAAATACAGACATTACTTTTACAGCAGCAGATTTTGAAGCAAAATATGCAGATGGTGCAGGAAATACAATTAATAAAATAAAAATATTTTCTTTACCCTCTCCAACAAAAGGAATTCTAAAACTTAGTGGTGTAGCAATTACAGTAAATCAGGAAATTGATTATGCCGATTTAGGAAATATTACCTTTACTCCTGTTACCGATTGGATGGGAGAAGCATCATTTGATTGGAATGCTTACAATGGATTTTACTATGCAGATAATAATGCAACAGTTCATTTAAGTGTAAACACAGACCCAACAATTTCGGCAATAGCAGACCAAGATATTTGTGTTAATACAAACACAGGAGCGTTAGCTTTCACAGTTGGTGATGCTGTGGGCGAAACAGACCCTGCTGATATAACACTAACTACAACTTCAAGTAACTTAGCTGTTGTGCCAATTTCCGGAATTGTTTTTGGAGGAAGTGGAGCAAACAGAACTGTTACAGTTACTCCTGTTACAAATAAATCTGGTTCTGCAAAAGTTACAATTTTTGCAAGTGATGGATATTCAACTGTTTCAACAAGTTTCTGGGTAGTTGTAGGTCCTTCATTAGAAATAACAGGAACACAACTAATTTGCCCGGGTGATGACTTAAACCTTACAGCTAACGAATCGGGAGCAGATAGTTATAGTTGGACATTTAATGGTGCAACTCTTTCTACATCAAGAAATTTGACTGTTTCTAATTTTGATGCTACTACTGATGTTGGAACATACACACTTACCGTAACAAAAGGTTCGTGCTCAGGCTCTGCCGAATATGAAGTTAATTCTCATCACCTTGTTACCTTTCAAGGTAATGTTGATGTTTGTAATGGAGGAGTTTTAGAATTATTAGCTGATGAAATAGTAGCAAATTCTTACTCATGGAAAAAAGGAGGAACAACTTTATCTTCTTCTCGTGGTTTAACAATAGACCCTGTTGATAATGGAGATGCAGGAACTGATTATACTCTTACAGTTTCAAAAGATGGCTGCACAATTGTTTCCGATCCTTTTGAAGTAACAGTTAGTAATTGTGTTCCTCCAACAGTTAGTTTAGCTGTGAATAATATCACAATTCCTGAAAACGGAGGAAGTGCAATTTTTACAGCAACATTAAGTAATTCTTGGAATTATGATGTTGATGTAACTCTTGGATACACAGGAACTGCAACCAATACAGTAGATTATTCAACAACAGGAACTGTAATAACTATCCCTTCGGGTAGTCTTTCTGGCAGTAAAACCATAAATGCTTTTTTTGATGATGTTTACGAAGGCGACGAAACTGTTATTGCAGACATTACAAATGTTGATGACGGTGGAAATGGTGCCTCAGAAAATGGTGATCAACAAAGAACTGTTACTATTGAAGATAATGAAGTTGCACCAACCCTATCAGTAAACGATGCTTCTGCAACAGAAGGTAGCGATGTTCAATTTACTGTAAGCATATCAGGAGAAAGTTCAGAAGATATAACTGCAACTTTAGATTTAACAGATGTAACAGCAACAGGTGGCGGAACCGACTATACAAGCACCAATGTTCAAGTAACCATAACAGCTGGCACAACATCTCAAACAGTAAATATTCCAACAACGGCAGATGCAATTTTTGAAGGAACAGAAACCTTTAAAATTGGTTTTGTAACCGTAGATGCTGGAACAGCTAACGCCGACTTATCAGACGAAGGAACAGGAACAATAACCGACGACGAAGTTGCACCAACCCTATCAGTAAACGATGCTTCTGCAACAGAAGGTAGCGATGTTCAATTTACTGTAAGTTTATCAAATGCAAGTTCAGAAGATATAACTGCAACTTTAGATTTAACAGATGTAACAGCAACAGGTGGCGGAACAGATTATACAAGCACAAATGTTCAAGTAACCATAACAGCCGGCACAACTTCACAAACAGTAAATGTTTCAACAACAAATGATGCTTTTTATGAAGGAAACGAAACATTTACAATAGGTTTTGTAAGCGTAGATGCTGGAACAGCTAACGCCGACTTATCAGACGAAGGAACAGGAACAATCACAGATGATACTGATATTCCAACAGTTACTTTATCTGCATCTCCATTATTAATTATTGAAAATGGTGGTGTATCTACTTTGACTGCAACTCTTAGTAATATAACATATTTAGACGTTACTGTAAACTTAGGTTATACAGGAACAACAATTAGTTCTGATTATTCAGCAGCTACATCAATAACAATTTCGGCAGGTGATTTAGTAGGAACAACAACTATAACAGCCACAAACGACGATATTTACGAAGGTAACGAAACTGTTATTGCAGAAATAACAACTGTAACAAATGCAACAGAAGACGGCGATCAAGACGAAACCGTAACAATTGACGATTCAGCCGACCAGCCAACAATCAGTATCAATGATGCAAGTGCAAACGAAGGCAATACTGGAACAACTGATATGGATTTCACAGTTAGTTTATCTAACGAAAGCACTCAAGCTATTACTGTTGATTATGCAACTGCTGACAATACTGCAACATTGGCAGGAAATGATTATGTTCAAATAACAACTACAACTTTGACTTTTGCCCCAGGCGAAACTTCAAAAACTGTAACTGTTCAAATAAACGGAGACCTTATAAATGAAGGTAATGAAAGTTTATTTGTTGATTTGACAAATCCAAACAATGCTACAATATCTGATAATCAAGGAGAAGGAACAATTATTGATAATGACGGACCTCCACAAATTTCAATAAACGATGTAAGTGTTGCTGAAGGTAATACTGGAACAACTAACATGGATTTTACAGTAAGTTTAAGTTCGCCAAGTGTAAGCACTATTACTGTAGATTATGCAACATCTGACAACACAGCAACTTTGTTAGACAACGATTATAATCAAATTACAACTACAACTTTAACATTTACCGCAGGCGAAACTTCAAAAACTGTTACAGTTCAAGTAAATGGAGATACAAAATACGAAGGAGACGAAAGTTTATTTGTTGATTTATCAAATCCAACAAATGCTACAATTTTTGATAACCAAGGAGAGGGAACAATTACAGACGATGTAGATATTCCAACAGTAACTTTATCAGCAAGTCCAACTTCAATACTTGAAGACGGAGGAGTTTCTATACTAACTGTAACATTGAGTAATATAACTTACGAAGATGTAGTTGTTAATTTAACATACTCAGGAACAGCAACTACCACAACCGACTACGGTGTAGCCACTTCAATAACAATCCCAGCAGGCTCTTTATCTGAAACAACAGATATAACAGCTGTTAGTGATATTATTTACGAAGGTAGCGAAACTGTAATAACTGATATTAATTCGGTTACAGGAGGAGGTGCAGTTGAAGACGGAGACCAACAAACAACCGTAACAATTGACGATTCAGCCGACCAACCAACAATCAGTATCAATGATGCAAGTGCAACAGAAGGTAATACTGGAACAACCAATATGGACTTCACAGTAACGTTATCTAACGAAAGTTATCAAACTATCACTGTTGATTATGCAACTGCTGACAATACTGCAACCTTAGCAAATAATGATTATGTTCAAATAACAACTACAACTTTGACTTTTGCCGCAGGCGAAACCTCAAAAACTGTAACCGTAGTTGTAAATGGAGATGCAACTTTTGAAGGCGACGAAACAATGTTTGTAAATTTATCAAATCCAAACAATGCAACAATCGCAGACAATCAAGGTGAGGGAACAATTCTTGACGATGAAGGACCAAATGCAGTAGATGACGACTTTAATGTAGATGAAGAAGGAACAATAAATGAAAATGTTTCTTCAAATGATACAGGACTTGATAACACACCTATTACATTTACTTTATTAACAGATGTTTCAAATGGAACTTTAATATTTAATAATGATGGAACATTTACTTACACTCCTGATGCTAATTTTACAGGCGACGACACATTTACTTATGAAGTTTGTGATAATGGAAGCGAATGTTCAACAGCAACAGTTACAATTACTGTTGATAATATAAACGACCCAATTTATGCAAACGATGATGACGTTACTATTGAAGAAGATGGAACACTAAACGGAACTACAGTATTAGTAAACGACGGCGATAACGACGGAAGCACATTAACTGTAAATACCGACCCTGTTTTAGACGTAACTCACGGAACATTAGTTATTAATCCTGACGGAACATACACATACACTCC
>Ga0193956_1001225_pt1 | contig 10456 bp, 11 predicted proteins | sample BB_7_MG_FD_140358 | JGI IMG/M metagenome (GOLD analysis project Ga0193956, IMG submission 140358) | Microbial mat bacterial communities from the Broadkill River, Lewes, Delaware, United States - BB_7_MG | ecosystem: Environmental > Aquatic > Freshwater > River > Microbial mats | place: USA...
AAAATATACTTTTTTAAGCTGAGGATAATCTACTGCTTTTTTAATCTGATTTACATATGATTTTGATGTATAGTACAAACTTCGTTTAGCAAAGTTTTTATCTTTTTCTACTTGCATCTCTACAATAAACTCTTCATCATCTTGATTTTTTGCTTTTATATCAAGAATAGTGTTTTTTAAATCTTTTATTTTTGGTACTTGATAAGGGTTTGCTATGGTTACAGATTTGATAATTTTCGTATCTCGAAAATTTAAAATAGAGTTCAAAAAAGATATTAAAACTTCTGTTTTATTCTCATCACCAAATATTTTTTTAAAAGCCATATCATTTTTAGGGTCTGCAAATCTCATCTTGTACCTTTTTGTTTTAATGTTGAGATATTATATCATAAATTTAAATTCCCTAAGCTTCAAAAATATATCATAAAATCAAAAATAACTCTAAAATAATCAAAAGGAAACTATTAGATGCCAAACCAAATAATCACCACCAACCAAAATACTAAACCAGCCCTAAATAAAGCAATTGGAATGATTAAGTGGTTTGCTCAAGAGAAATGTTTTGGAGTCATTAGCTTAGCTAACTCAAAAGTTGAAGTTTTTATACATATTGTAAACTGGGAGAAAGATAAAGATCCAAAAAAAATAAATGAGAAACAAATAGTAATATTTGAAATAGGAATGAGATTTTTGATTAAATTAAACGCAATAAGTATAAAGAGACTATCTAAAAGATAGAAAATAAAACTATTATGAGTAAAGTTAAAACACAACTAAATCAGTTATACTTCTGCCCATGAAAACAATACAATCTGCTACTTTTATAGACTATTTTTTACTGATGTTACTCTCAGCTATTTGGGGGAGTGCTTTTGTGGGCATTGAGTTTGCTCTTACGGGATTCGATCCTTTTTTTGTGGCTTTTATACGGATATTTTTTGCTTCGTTATTTTTACTTACGATTATATTTTTTAAAAAACTCTCTTTTCCAAAAGACTGGAAAACGCTGAGAATGCTTATACTTATAGGACTACTGAATAATGCAATGCCTTTTTATTTGATATCGTGGGGACAACAGTATATCAGTGCTGGTACATCTTCTGTGATGCTTGCTATGGGTCCATTTGTGGCTTTGATAGTTTCACACTATATAACTGAAGATGAAAAAATCACTTTTTTTAAAGTAGTAGGGGTGATATTTGGTTTTATTGGTGTATTTATACTTTTGGGAGATGATTTTTTAAAGGGTGATATCCATAGTTTGTATGGAAAAATCGCTTTACTTATCGCTGTTTTAGGATATATTAGTTCAGGATTTTTGATACGAAAGATGTCACATGTACATACGCTTGTGTGTTCTACTTCTATGTTTACATCGGCGTGGATACTTATGAGTCCTTTTTTATTTTTTATGGAATACGAATCGTTTGATATGATGAGTTTGCCATTTTTAACTATAGTTTATTTGGCTATTGTACCTACTGCTTTAGCTTCACTGATGAGGATTACTCTTGTACGTAAAACGGGAGTGCAATTTATGTCACAAGTTTCTTATCTTATCCCTTTATGTACAATTTTTATTGCATGGATTATTTTTGATGTGACACCTCCTATGGTAGTGTATGCTGCGATGATATTTATATTTGCAGGGTTATTTATGCGTAAATTGAAATTTTGAGTATTTTCTGAGGAGTTTATATGAATAATAATTATAAAAAAGATATAAAAGTACTGTATGTTGAAGATGATGATATTGCTAGAGAAAATGGTATAGAGTATTTAGAGAATTATTTTGATACTATTTACGATGCCTCAAATGGTCTGGATGCTTTATCTTTATATGAGAAACATATGCCTGAGATTATTATCACAGATATAGAGATGCCAAAAATAGATGGGCTTGAATTTGTACAAAAAATACGTCAAAAAGATAAAACTACACAAATCATAATCACCACAGCACATAGTCACAAAGAGTATCTTTTACGAGCTATAGAGTTAACTCTCGTAAAATATCTTATCAAACCTATAACACAAGAGGCATTTGATTTGGCACTTGAGATATGTATACATAATATTATGGATGAAAGAAGTGATTCTAATATTGTTACAATATCTGAAAATACTTTTTTTGATAGTTATAATAAAACATTGCTAAGAGATAATACTCTTATTAAACTTCGTACAAAAGAGTTGGATTTACTTGTATTGTTACTTAAAAATAAAACTAGATTTGTGACATACACTGAGATAGAAAATGAAATATGGTTCGATTCTGTTATGACAAAAGATGCTTTAAAAACTGTTGTCAAAAATTTAAAATCCAAACTTCCCCTTGATACTATCTCTAACTTATCAGGTACTGGTTATAAAATTGACTTATGATTTAACTACAATTCTTGCTTATGGGATAACTTTTGGAATATTAATAATGACTATTATTTATACATTTATCCGTTTTGTTGTTTCTTTGGAGATTCTTTATATTGCATATTGTTGTATGCAGATATTTTCTTTGGGTTATATAGTTTTATATAGTCAACTGTTTTATACAGATCTTATAGCACAAGATATTTGTTTGGTTTTTGCTTCATTGAGTGCAATTGTCTTTGGTTTGTCTTTTTATGAGGGGGAGTTATTTCCTATTATTTCAAATATACGAGAACTTATTATAAATACTATTTTACTGAATGTACTTATTTTGACATCCTTTTATCATTATATGTTATTTGAATATTTGCCCTATACGATTATATACAGTATTTTATTTTTGTCTGTCATTTTTAATATAAAAGATGGATTTAGACCAACAATTGTGTATGTGATAGGCTGGTCTATTTTTTGTTTTATACTTTTTATATTTAATACTAAACAGGTGTATCTTAACAATCAATATCTTGATATAGTTCTAGTAGCGTTTGCAATAGAGGCTATTTTATTTACTCTCTCAGTTTCTTATAAATATGGTAGTTTAAAGAAACAAACGCAAAACTATGAAAATATGCTTATTCAACAATCTAAAATGGCACAAAGTGGTGAGATGATTGAAAATATTACACATCAGTTTAGACAACCTTTAAATAATATATCGTACATTTTTATCAATATAAAAAAACGCTTTGAAAATAACACATTAGATGAAAAATATTTCCAAAAGAAGAGTATACAAGCCGATGAACAGTTGCAGTTTTTGTCTACAACAATAGACCATTTTAAAGAGTTTTATACTTCATCAAAAGAAAAAGAAAATTTTTCTATCAAAGAGGCTTTAAATAGTAGTATTACAGTTTTAAGTGCGGCACTTAAAAAAAGAAATATTAGCTTAGATATTCAATACAATATAAATGATGATATAATAATTTTAGGAATAAAAAATGAACTTTCTCAGATTTTTTTAGCCATTTTATCGAATGCTGCAGATGCTTTAAAAGATATTGAAACACCAAATATAAAAATACTCATAGATGCAAATGATGCAGAAATTATGATATCGATTTCCAATAATGGTAAACATATAGAAAAGAGAAATTTAAATAAAATATTTGAACCTTATTTCTCAACAAAAAAAGAAGGTTCTGGAATAGGTTTATACCTATCAAAATTAATCATCACACGAAGTTTTGATGGAAGTTTAACAGCAGAAAATATAGAAGAGGGTGTAAAATTCACCCTTTTATTTGATAAAAATTAGTAAAATACCTAAGGAATACAAGCTATGCATACACCAATAAATGATTCAAAAAATCTATTAGCACTCAATAAGCCAAAAGGTTATATAGTAACACGCTCAGATGAACGAAATCGAAAAACTGTTCAGAATCTTTTAATATTCTAAGTATGAATAAGTGTAGCCAGACCAGAGCGATGAAAGACCCAAAATTTGGTACACCTTTAAAAGTTATGAGTTTAAGTAGAATCAGTATAGGTAGTTTAAAACTCGATATTGAGAGTGGTGAGTGACGTTATCTTTTGGAAGAGGAAGAAAAAATGTTACTGAAAGATTTATTATAATATCTAGCGTAATTTTTTTACGGATAATTAACTGTAACTATGATAAAATTTTACTAATAAAAAGAAAGAGAACAAAATGCTAAAAAAAGTAGAGATAACAAACTTTAAAAACTTCAATGAAAAATTTACATTTGATTTGAGTGATACAAATAATTTCGAGTTCAATCAAGAGTGTATTCAAAATGGTATTGTAAATACTGGAGTAATTTATGGACATAATGGGTGTGGTAAGTCTAATTTAGGACTTGCGATATTTGATTTAGTTGCACATTTAACTGATAAGAAAAAAAGAGAAACAAAAAGTGACTATTATTTAAATGCTAATAACAGTGAAAAAAAAGCTACATTTAAATTTACATTTTTACTAAATGATATTGAAGTTGTATATGAATACACAAAAAGCGATATTCAAACATTAATCAGTGAGGAACTTATTATAAATAATGAGCTATTCGCAACAATAAATAGAGAAGAAAATACTATTTTTAAGACAACAATTAAAGGTACTGAAAATCTTATTAAAGATGTAGGAGAGTCAAATATTTCTATTATCTCTTATATTGCAAATAATACTATATTAGAAGATAATTTAACAAATCAAATATTCAAAAAATTTAGAGAATTTCTTAATAATATGTTATTATTTAAAACATTAGACGAAAGGTTGTATATTGGTTATGAACAAGGCAATCATGATATTCAAAATGAAATAATTGAACAAAATCATTTGCCAGAACTTCAAATATTTTTAAATCAAGTTGGTATTGTATGTAAATTAAAATCTAAAGATGTTGATGGAAAATTTAAGATATTTTTTCAATTTAATAATAAAGACATTGCATTTAATTCAATTGCATCAACTGGTACAAAAGCATTACTAGGATTCTATTTTTGGTATCAAAGAATGAAAAATAAAAAACAACAACAATTTGTTTTTATAGATGAATTTGATGCTTTTTATCATCATGACTTATCAACTATCATTATTCAAAGATTAAGAGAGGTAACAAATACACAAATTATTTTAACCACTCATAACACTACAAATATTTCAAATGATATACTTCGTCCTGATTGTTACTTCATAATGGATGATAATAAAATAACATCATTGAAAAATAGAACACATAAAGAGTTAAGACAAGCACATAATATAGAAAAGATGTATAGAGCTGGTTCTTTTGAGAAATAATTATATCTTAGTAGTTTTTGAAGGATTAGATACAGAGAAAACTATTTTTAATAATTTGAAACAATACTTTTTGAATGAAAATGAGAACACTGTAGTGTATAGTTTTCATTGTGGAGAAATATATAGCTTATATAATAAAATAGTAAAAGATGAAGATTTAGAACTTTTTACTTTGCTCAAAGAAAATTTAAAAGATTCAAATCAAGATATACAAAATATAAAAAGAAATCAAATCTCAGAATTATATTTATTTTTTGATTATGATGGACAAGCAATAAGTGCAGATGATAAAAAAGTCGAATATATGTTAAAGTTATTTGATAATGAAACTGGCGATTATGGTAAGTTATATATTAGTTATCCTATGGTAGAAGCTATTAAACATTTAAAAGATGGTATTAATTTTAAGAATACTATAGCGGAATCAAAAAAAAGTTATAAAGGAATTGCTGCAAATAATTCTAATAATAATTTACAACATTTGCATAAACTTAATTATAAAGATTGGCATTTTATAATTAGTGAAAATTTTAAAAAAGCTAACTTTATTGTTAATGATACTTTTACATTTTCAACTAAAATAATAGAACAATTAGAAATATTTGATAGTCAAAGATCAAAGTATATAGATATAGAAAATAAAGTAGCAGTTTTAAGTGCTTTCCCTTTATTTTTAATCGATTATTATGGTCTTGCAAGATTCCAAGATTAACAAATATATAAACCAAAATAGGAGATAAAAAGTATTTGATGAAAGCATTTGCTACACAAATGACAGCGTAATTTAGGTGTGAAAATTGCGGTTATTTATTGAATTGGCGAATAAAAAAAGAGGTGAATAAATCTACCTCTTTTTTTGATAAAATCATTTTGCTATTTTATAGCATCATTTCTAGGATAAATAAAAGAGAGTTCTTGCATTATATGTAACTCAGGATTTTCTTTTGCAGAAATTTTTGCATTGATTTTTAAGGTAGTTACTTTGTTATTTGATAATTTTAGTCTTGTTTTTGAAGCAATGATAAGTATAATTTTTGCTTGTTTATTTGCTTTGATTTTTTGAGTATTAAATCTTTTGACAAAAAATCTATTATCATCAAGTTTTATCTCATAACTATAGGGAACATTCTGATTGTTTCTAAGTGTAAGTATATAGTTATTTGTCACGAGACCACTATTTTTTATGCTATAAAGCTTTGTTGTTTTATTGACTTGTGCTAAAATTGGTTCTTGTTTTTTTGCATAAAATACTGTAAATGAAACAGATATAATCAGAGCAACAATATACATAATATTTTTTTGATTAAAGAATTTTGTTTTTATTTTATTTAAAATTGTGTTTGTACTTCCCCAGTTTATGAGTGATTTTTTACCTAATTTTCCCATAACAGTTGCGCAAGCATCAGAACACTCTAAGCAATTTATACATTCAAACTGAAAACCTTTTCTAATATCTATATGAGTTGGACATACTTTTACACAGGCTTCACAAGTAGTACACTCTTCATTTGATGACCATTCTTTTATAGTGAAGATTGATTTTTCACCTTGAGTATAGATATCTCCACCTCTATTTGTATCGTATACTACTTGTTTGGTATCATCATCATACAAAACTGATTGTACTCTTGAATAGGGACAAATATATTGGCAAAAATTTTCTTTCATGATTAAAATATCAAAGACTAAAAATCCTGCAATACTTAAAATAAATAGTATCATAAAAATATGGTCACTAGGATTTTGCATATAAAGAAAGAAATCTTCACTCGGTATAAAGTATAAAATAAAATTTATAGATATAATGATAGATATAATTGACCATAATGTAATAGCTACAATTTTTCTTAATAAGTTTTTTGGTTTTGAAAAATCTGCAAATTTTTGTTTGTTTTTTATTTTAGTAAGATCTAAAAGTGAACCTTCTATTAAATCTCGATAAATCACTCTAAAAATAGTCTGAGGACATACCCAACCACACCAAACTCTTCCAAACATTGAAGTAACTGCAAAAATACCTATAAATAAAAGCATCAGTAAAAATGGCATGATAAATAATTCATTGACATTAAAAACATATCCTATAAAATGAAACTGTAATCTTTCGAAAGATAAAAGTAAAAGATGATTTTCATCTATAGTGATAAATGGTACTCCCATAATAAAAACTGTGATTAAAAAATAGGTCAAATACCTTTTTTGTACATAACTCATAATAGTTCCTTTTGTTAATTTAAGAAACTATAATATTTAAAAGTGTCTTTTTGGTGGTATGAGTAATAAATTCATATTTTCAGTACCATTTAGATAAAATACAAAATTAAATACTACTCAAGGAATACTCACAAATATGGATAATATATATGCGCTTAACATAGAAAGAGCTGTACTTAGCTCAATACTTTTTGATTATGAAATTATAGAAGATATACTCGGAGTACTCAAACCAAGCGATTTTTATCTGCCTGCGCATCAAAAAGTATTTGCTGTTATGGAAGCTTTAAATAATGCAGACATGCCAATAGATGAAGACTTTATACGAAAAAGACTTGATAGTAATGAGGTGAGTGATAGTATCCTTATCGAAATATTATCTGCCAATCCTATCTCAAATACGATGGCATATGTAAGAGAGATAAAAGATGGTGCTGTTAAAAGAGAGCTAGCATCTTTGGCTACAAGTATCAAAAAGCTTACTTTAGAAGAGAATATAACCGCACTAGAAGCGGTCGATAAAGTGCAAAATGATCTGTACAATATCACGATGGATAGTGCGAGTAGTGACCTTAAAGATATGGAAACTATCATCGCTACTACTCGAGAGCATATACGTAAGATGCAAGAGCGTGGAGTGAGTTATCTTAGTGGTCAAACGACTGGATTTTATGATTTGGATGTCAAAACAACTGGATTTAACCCTGGGGATTTGGTGATCATAGCTGCTCGTCCTGCTATGGGAAAAACATCTTTGGTATTAAATACCACCTTACAAAATCTTGAAAAAGGTGATGGGGTGATATTTTTCTCTTTGGAGATGCCAGAAACACAGCTAATGACAAGACTTGTATCTGCAAAAACAGGTGTACCATTACAAAATCTTCGGAAAGGGGAGCTAGACCCTACACAATCCAAACAGATTGAAGAGGCATTTAAAGATCTCTCTGATAAAAAACTTTTTGTAGATGATGGTGGAAATTTGAATATCAATCAACTTCGAGCTCGTTCACGAAAAATTGCACAAAATGAAAAGAATAATATCAAGATGATTATTGTGGATTATTTACAGCTAATGAGTGGAACAGGTGGAAGTGATAGACGACTGACTGTCGATGAGATCTCTAGGGGTCTCAAACTACTTGCACGAGAGATGGAAGTACCTATTGTTGCACTTTCTCAGCTTAATAGGGGATTAGAGAGTAGACCTGATAAGCGTCCTATGCTAAGTGATATTAGAGAATCTGGTGCCATTGAGCAAGATGCGGATATTATTATGTTTGTGTACAGAGATGACATCTATAAAGAGAGAGACGAGCAAAGAAAAGAGAAAGAGTCTATGGATAAAGGGGAGCAACCACCTTACAAAAGTGCCTTTATAGATAAAGCAGTAGAAGAAGCAGAGATCATCATCGGTAAACAAAGAAATGGTTCTATGGGTACTGTCAAGCTTGATTTTCATAAAGAGCTTACAAAGTTTGTAGATAAAGAGTCATTTCAGAGTCGTCCAGAGATCACTACTTATGAACATGAAAACAACTCTATGGTGGTGGATATACCTGATGATATGATGCCACCTATGGAAAACTATGAAGATTTTTCTTCAGATGCTCCTGATATGGATGTAGATATACCTGATATTTATTAACGTAAAAAAAGTCCAAAAATAAGTATAATTACATACATACTCCATCCGAGGATATGTAAACTTTTTGGAGCTTCTCTTTTAATATAAAGGTATGGAAAGTAGGCTACTATAAGTGGAAAAATACTTGTTGTATCTAATCGTAACATATATAAAACAATCATCATCGCAATCAGTGCAATAGTTCCCAAAACAACTTGAAGTGCTATATATTTTATATAATCAATTTTTTCTTTTTCTGGTGCAGGGTTTTTAATAGCTTCTGTTTGAGCCTTTTTTTCCTTATACTTTTCTATATCTTTTGGTTTGATTTTTTTCATTGTAATCCTTAAAAATGTCCTAAATCATACAATTTCTGTACTTATTTTTTGTTGAAAGAAAAAAAATCATAATAATAAGAAAAAAAGTTTTTAAATTGAAGCTATTTTGCAACTTATTAATTGTATAATATATTAAATAAAATCTACGAATGTTAAGGAATGGAAATGAATTTAATAAAAGACACAAATGGTTTAGTTGGCGAAGTTGAAATAAACACTACTCCAGATGCAATAATAGATGATATAAAACAAGTGGCGTATTTTGATGGAAGTATGAATACAAGTTTATCAGTAGCAGATGCTATTAATATGAATGGTTCTAGTGAAATATCAGTTTCTTTTACTATGGATTCTGTAGGTCAATACACAACAGCTTTAGTGAGTGTAAGAGAATATGACAATGCAGATCCATATGGTGGATCTGTTACTATTAATGGTGATGGTTATTTAACATCAGCTTTTCCCGTTGATAATGGAAATGGTTTTACTCATGCTGGAGTAACAACAGATTTTGAAATTGAGCCAGGAGTTGACTATACTGTAACGGTTACAAATACGGGTACGACACAAGAGATATTTGTAAATGGTGAATCTATTGCTACGTATTCTATAAATTCAGTAGTAAGTGATGTTGCACAAAATTTGGTAATTGGGAATCAACCAAACGGATATCAAGCATTTAATGGAACGATAAGTGATGTAAGTATAACAGTAGATGGGGAAGTAAAAGCGGCATATGATTTTACAGGAGATACGTTAGAAGAGCAACTATCAGATAAATCAGGGAATAATTTAGATGTAAGTGTGAATGGAACAGCAATTATAATGGAAAATGGAATAATTGCAAATGAAGATACTGCTTTAGTTATTGAGGCATCTACATTACTTTCAAATGATATTGATAATGATGGAGATATACTATCTATTATAGAAGTTGAAGCAACAGAAGATACACACGGTACAGTAAGCTTGACAGAAAATGGAGATGTTCTGTTTACACCAGAAACGAATTATAATGGTGAAGCATCATTTAATTATACTATAAGTGATGGAAATGGTGGAACAGATACAGCA
>Ga0193956_1001226_pt1 | contig 10450 bp, 8 predicted proteins | sample BB_7_MG_FD_140358 | JGI IMG/M metagenome (GOLD analysis project Ga0193956, IMG submission 140358) | Microbial mat bacterial communities from the Broadkill River, Lewes, Delaware, United States - BB_7_MG | ecosystem: Environmental > Aquatic > Freshwater > River > Microbial mats | place: USA...
ACACTGCCAAACCCAAGGCAGCTTAGTGCATTGATCGATAACAGTACGCGCAGCTTGTTCACGATAAATCCTCATGTTAACTTAGTTGACATTATTTTAGGGGGAGAGTGCTTTTATGTCAACTAAGTTGACAAGTGGTGATAATGCCATGCTCGATAGCAATACATTAAAATTAGTGTTTGCCAGTGCAACGGTTAATGAGATGATTACCCAATACTTAGCGATGATGCTCGATAAAAAAGGATATCAGTTGATCAGTGTATCTCGCCTACAGTTTCTCAGTGCGCTGGATTGCGGGGTTAATATTGGCTCAGATATCGCGCGAAAGTTAAATATCTCGCGGCAAATGGTGGCTAAGTCAGTCAAAGAATTATGTGAGGCGGGCTATTTGCAACAACAAGCCGGTGTTGGTCGGCAAAAGCTTATTATGTTTACCCCATTAGGTGAGCAATTGATTGCGCAGGCAAGAGCGCTGCTAGCCGATTTAGATCAAGTGTTTCAGCAGCAACTTAGCTACAATAGCTTGGTAGAAACACTCTCTCACTTAGACAATATGCAAACGGCAATGAGCGAGTTACTGGCATTGCCGTCAAATGATAAGTGAATCGTCATTGAATGATCACGTAATAAAAGTGCACTACAAGTATCATGAGAACACAGTGGTTATGCGTAAAACAAATGTAGGTATTGGTTATGGATATTAAAGATGTACGTCGTGAGTATTTGCGTGATGGCCTGCGCCGCCATCACCTCGATAAAAACCCTATCGCACAATTTAAGCAGTGGCTACAGCAAGCGATAGACGAGGGCATCACTGACCCTACGGCAATGGTGTTAGCGACGGTCGACCAGCATCATAGGCCTAGCCAACGTATCGTATTACTAAAACAATGCGACCAGCAGGGGTTGGTTTTTTTTACTAATAAGGGCAGTCATAAAGCGCAGGCCATCGCTGATAATACCAATGTCAGTCTGCACTTTCCTTGGCACAATATGGAGCGGCAAGTCATTATTGGCGGTGTGGCAACACTGTTGGAGCACACCGAAGTAGAAGCCTATTTTCACTCTCGCCCAGAGACGAGCCAGCTGGCCGCGTGGGCCTCGGCACAAAGCCAGCCACTGGCCTCGCGCGATGAATTAATGGATCGCTTTAGCGAGATTAAGCAGCAGTTTGAACATGATATTCCCGTGCCTGATTTTTGGGGAGGGTATCGGGTGACCCCACAGCGCTTTGAGTTTTGGCAGGGTGGGGAGCATCGCCTACACGATCGTTTTATCTATGAGCGGGCAAGCGAGCCTGCACAAGCCAACGACGAGTGGCATATTCAACGCTTAGCACCATAGTGTATAAATAGCCTGTTTAGATATTTACTGTCTTTAGCTACATTACCTGTCACGGTTGTACTCCCTGCATTGTGTACTATTAATGGTGATTCAATTTCGTTGCCGCCAGATTAGTAAGAGATATGTGTGTGAGTGATACGCACGAAGCCACTCACGACATAATTCTTAATCAATACCTTTTAGTTGCTTATGGTTTGTGCCTACGCAGGCTTATTCATTCAGCTCGGGTAGGTTTTCAAAGAGCGCTAAGGCCTCGGGGTTGGCCAGAGCATCTTGATTTTTGACGGGTTTTCCATGCACGATATTGCGCACGGCCAGCTCAACAATTTTACCACTGATAGTGCGCGGAATATCACTGACCTGAATCACTTTAGCCGGCACGTGCCTAGGGGTTGTTTCGGCGCGAATGGTTTTTTTGATGGTGGTGGTAAGTGTTTCATCTAGCACAATGCCTTCGCGCAATACGACAAATAACACTACGCGAACATCATCGTCCCATTGCTGGCCAATGCAAATGCTATCGATTACTTGCGAGACTTTTTCTACCTGCCGGTAAATCTCAGCGGTACCAATACGTACACCGCCGGGATTTAATACCGCATCCGAGCGGCCATGAATAATAACGCCATTATGTTCGGTAATTTCAGCATAATCACCGTGGGCCCATACATTGGGGTAATCATCAAAGTAAGCGCTGTGAAATTTTTCATTATTGGTGTCGTTCCAAAAATAGATCGGACAAACAGGAAATGAGCGAGTGCAGACAAGCTCTCCTTTGCCTGTCGCCATTGGTTGGCCGTCATCATCCCAAACATTGACTGCCATGCCCAACCCCCGACACTGTAGTTCGCCTTCGTAAACGGGCAGGGTCGTACAGCCTAGGGCAAAGCAAGAAATAATATCTGTACCCCCTGAGATAGATGATAGGCAAACATCATCTTTAATATCGCGGTATACATAGCGGAAGCTTTCGTGCGATAGAGGTGAGCCTGTCGATAGCAGTGCCTTTAAATGCGGCAACTGATGGCTTGTTTTAGGTGTGACTGCGTTTTTTTCAAGTGCGGCAATATATTTTGCACTGGTACCAAAGATGGCGATATCTTCCTCTTCGGCCATATCGATGAGTGCTTTTGCATCGGGGTAGAATGGTGACCCATCAAATAGTACGAGTGTGGCGCCTGAAGCAAGCCCGCTGACAAGCCAGTTCCACATCATCCAGCCACAGGTTGTAAAATAGAATAATCGTTCTTGCGCTTTTACATCAACATGTAAGCGATGTTCTTTTAAATGTTGTAACAGTGCGCCACCGGCACCGTGAACGATACATTTAGGTACCCCTGTGGTACCTGATGAATACATAATATACACAGGGTGATCAAAGGGCAGTTGCTCAAAGTGTAATGCGGGGGTATTCGTGCTGACCAGATAATCGTTAAACCAGCAGGCTTTAGGGATATGGGATATGTCAGTGGTGGCGGTATCGACACTAACGGTTGGTACCAGTACGAGGGTTTCGATGCTACCAATACTGGCGGCAATTTCTTCTACCCTTGGCAGGCTATCGATGGTTTTTCCATTGTAATAATAGCCATTGCACGCGAATAGAACCTTAGGTTCGATTTGTCCGAACCGATCCATAACACCGTTGATACCAAAATCGGGCGAGCACGATGACCAAATAGCGCCTATGCTGGTGGTAGCTAACATAGCAATAATCGTTTCGGGTACATTGGGCATAAAACCTGCCACTCGGTCACCACTGACAACGCCTTGTTGGCGAAGTGCTCCTGCTAGTTGCTCAACCTGCTCATAAAGGGCTTTATAAGTCAGTGTGCGCCGTTCACCGTTTTCAAGACGGCCAATAATGGCGAGTGTATCATCACGCCGTTGTAATAAGTTTTCAGCAAAATTCAAACGACTACCGGGAAACCAATTAGCCCCAGGAAAAGCATCGATATTGTCGACGATACTCGTAGCCGCTTGGCTACTGATTACACCGCAAAAATCCCACACACCTTGCCAAAACTCAGCAGGGTTATCGATAGACCACTGGTAGAGCGATGGGTAATCGGTTAGCGATGTCGAATGGCGATTATTTAACCATGTTTGAAATTCAGTTATTTGTGCATTTTCAATGCGTTCCTGGCTAGGGATCCATAGGGGTGCATTCATAGAGAGTTCCTGTCACAATGGTTTTTCTGAACGAAAAATATGGGCGCTTTGCGCTCAAGATAATAATTTAAACATTGATAGTAAAAGGTTTTACTGGCAAGAAACAAGTGGTTTTAGTAAAAACCTATGCCGGCTTGATGGGTCATTATCATTACTTAAACGTTAGTCTAGTTGTGTTTTGGCGCTAGTTATTATTTTTGGCGTTAGTGACTTAGAGTATTGTTCTAGTTACTGATAAGCGCTGTTATAGCCATAGTAGGTTAGTCATATATGTAAGTAATGCACTTGCTATCGATACATTTAATACAGTAATAGGAGTTGACATGTTACCACTGAAAAATCCTGCACTATTGCGAACACAATCCTATATTAATGGCCAGTGGGTTGATGCTGATGATGGCCGAAGTGTCGATGTTACTAACCCCGCTACCGCCGAAGTGATTACAGCCGTTGCCAGTGTTGGCGCTAATGAAACTCGACGCGCCATTGAGGCAGCAGAGGCTGCCTTGCAACACTGGCGTGCCACAACAGCAAAAGAGCGTGCGGGTGTATTGCGCCGTTGGTATGACTTAATTCTTGCGAACAAAGATGATTTAGGGTTAATTCTTACCGCCGAGCAAGGTAAACCCTTAGCTGAGGCGAAAGGCGAAATTGTCTATGGTGCAAATTACATCGAATGGTTTGCCGAAGAGGCAAAGCGTATCTATGGTGATGTTATCCCCCAGCCCTCTAACGATAAACGCTTAATCGTTGTCAAGCAGCCTGTGGGTGTTGTCGGCGCTATTACTCCTTGGAACTTCCCCAATGCGATGATTACCCGCAAAGCGGCTCCTGCACTAGCAGCGGGTTGTACGGTCGTGTGTAAACCTGCGACAGAAACCCCGTTGTCGGCCTTGGCGCTAGCGGTGCTAGCCGAAGAGGCAGGTGTACCAGCGGGTGTGTTTAATGTGGTTGTCGGGCAAGATTCGCGCGCAATTGGCGGCGAGCTGACCGGTAACCCTGGTGTGCGCAAGGTGACCTTTACTGGATCTACCCCGGTGGGCAAAATCTTGATGGAGCAGTGCGCTGCAACGGTTAAGAAAACGTCAATGGAATTAGGGGGTAATGCACCGTTTATTGTCTTTGATGATGCCGATATCGATGCAGCAATTGCCGGTGCTATGAGTTCCAAATACCGCAATGCCGGGCAGACCTGTGTATGTTCTAACCGGCTACTGGTTCAAGCGGGTATCTATGATGTATTTGCTGACAAATTGGCTGCCGCCGTCGCCGAGTTTACCTTAGGCAATGGCCAAAATGGCGATGTCACTATGGGGCCACTTGTTAATGAAAAGGCTGTCGATGGCGTAGAGAGTCTAGTGGCCGATGCGCTCAGTAAAGGTGCAACAGCGACCATTGGTGGCCAAAGGGCACAACAAGGTGCCTGCTTTTATGAACCGACAGTGATTAAAGGTGCAACCACCGATATGCGCCTATTCAAAGAAGAGATCTTTGGGCCGGTGGCGCCACTGTTTAAATTTGAAACTGAAGCCGAAGCGATCGCAATGGCTAATGACACCGAGTTTGGGCTGGCCTCGTACTTTTATTCTCGTGATATTGGCCGTATTTGGCGTGTCAGTGAAGCGCTTGAATACGGTATTGTCGGTATTAATGAAGGTATTATTTCTAACGAAATGGCCCCTTTTGGTGGTGTCAAAGAGTCGGGTAATGGCCGCGAGGGTTCTAAATACGGCATTGATGATTACCTTGAAATTAAATACCTATGTCTTGGTGGCCTAGACCAGTGATGAGAGATATAGCCCGGCACAAAGGGTTGCGGGCACTGGTGTCTGCAATCGCCGGGTTTCTGGGTTATGGTGGTTGGGCTTATTATATCAATAGTGCTCACGGTGCTGATGCCGCATGGCAGGCAGCGTTAACTCAAGGCAGTTACAGCTTTGTGTTAACCCTAGTATTGAGTATGATGATGGAGTGGCTATATGCCCGGCTACATCATGTGCGTTATGCCTGTGTCTATGTAATTGCTATAAGCTGCGCTATTGTCTACAGCGCCTCATGGAGTGTCAACGCCCTAAGAGGTACTCCTGAAATCTTGTTAACTATTTTGCCCGGTGCACTTGCCAGTACGGTTTACAGTATCGCGTATGTTGTAGGTATTGCAAAACTGCACGCGCAGGCAACCTAAGCGGCTTCTTTTATTGTTGTTTGAGTTCTAAAAAGAACAGCATCAGTTCATTTTAGTCTAGTAAATAAGCACTTCACATAATTGAAATAATCTATTTTTGCTATGCTTTAATGGGGATGGCCGCTATTTTACGGTGGCTACCCTTTTAATAGTGTGGTCGTTAATTCTGACCCATTGCGTATTAACCTAACCTATTCACCATTGCAGTGTAGTTTTATGGCAGCGCATCGGCAACCTCCAGGCTCTACGTCGGCGAATATCGCAGCAGAGGCTAAAATAGATTTTGCTCATATCAGTGTTGATGATTTACAAACGTGGGTAGCGGCACTGCCAAAAGCGAATGTGAACGAAACCGGTAAGCGCTTGTACTACGGTATTGTCGAACTATATCAAACGCCACTGACAGCAGGCATGTGTTTTGAGTATGTTGAAATATTGCGACCCTCTATTTATTTTGCAGTGAGTGAACTTGCTAAACGCTATTTGAATAAACCGATTGTTTTACCCGAATATGAACGTAAGGCAGCAGTATTAGCTCAACAATTACAGCGCTATTTGACAAAAGTGTACCAAAAAATAGCAGGGCATTTGCTTGCATCAGTCTGTGAAAAAACGAGCACCCTAACGGCGAAGGCATGTCATCGTGCATTGACATCACTAGGGGAATGTATCTTTAGTGCTTGCCAATTGTATATGCAAAGCCCCGTGCGTTTATGGTCTGACTTACATCAATTATATTATCGTATTACCCAAAAAAAAGTGTATCAAATCAATGTCGATGATGAGCAAGCCCCTTTTTATCAAGACAGTAATTGTTACCATGTTTATCGGCGCATATTGTTACTAGGGTGTAGTCGCCCCTTTCAGTTGCGCCAGCAAGATATAGCGGTGGTTTATAATTTATTTGATCGATGGGCTGGGTTAACGAAACTTGTGCCTTCAAGTGATGAACACGCTATATTTGTTATTAACGTTCGTCTCGATACTCCGCCTTATTATCGCGACCTACAAAAAAGTAGTGCTCGTCAGTCATTAGTGGGTTTTGATACCTCCGCTTTAACGGGTCGTTTAAGCGATTGTTTTAACGGCACTAAGGCAGATGATTTATCAGCCGCTGAAAACCCAGTTTCGACCGTGTTGCCCGGTGCTGATACAGTCTCTGCGAGCGTGCTTGCTATTTTGTTACATAATTTAAGTGCAATGACTGCGCGTACTGCTAATCGCACCGCCTGTGTAGGGTCGCTGCAATTGGGTTTAGGATTATCATCGGTGCACTATTTGTGCTCTGGTGGTAATGAATTTAGTCGCTATTTACACAACAGTACCCGTAACAAAAGTGGGCGTTCATCCGGTGATACCAACCACGGTGGGGTACTGAGTTTTGACCACTATTTACAAAATCCGCAAACCGATGTTTGGGGATCTTCTTTTGATTCTCGTCATACCGATGATAATAAAGTGGAGGGTGTTTTAGGTTTTAATGCGATTGATTTTGTTGAGCAATCGACACAGTTGTCACGTACAGAATCTAAAGATCACCAATATAGCGATGTGCGCTTGGTCAATATGAGTGCTGGTGGCTATTGTGCTCGCTGGGGTGGTGAAGCACCTGCCACACTGCGTGCCGGAGAGTTATTAACGCTCAGAGAGGATGCTAGCGAACCTTGGCGAATTGGTGTGATCCGCTGGCTGAGGCAAGATAAGCAACAGGTAACGCAGTTTGGCATTGAAGTGCTCGCGATGCGCGTTGAAGCCTGCACTGTGCAACTGATTCATAAAATAGGTGATCCTGGTGATATTATGCGTGCGCTATTGTTATCGGGCAATACTCGCCAAGAACAAACCACGACATTGATCACGCCACCGATGCCTTTTGTAGAAAACAATAAAGTATTGTTAGGTGATGGGAGTGATACGATTAAAGTGCAGCTAATAAAAAAATTATCAGGTACTCATAGCTACAGCCAATTTGATGTTCGCCAACTACAGCGCATGGATAAAATAGACGCTCTCCACTCTTAATATACCTGCTGCACTTTTTTATATTGCCTATGTAAATATTTGGTGCATGTATAATTGCCGATCGTAATTATCGACAATAATCACTGGCAAAGATTACCCACAATAATTAGCATGAAAAATTATATTCAACGGTTTATTTTTTACTTTTTATAGCTGGCTTTTCGTGTGTGGCGAATGTTTATTATTATCTCCCTTAATGGAGATTAATGTTTTTGGCCGCAGTCGGATGGGCGCGTTTGTATGGCTGTTATTGTTGTGTCTATTTTTGTTGCGTTAATCCCCGGTGGATTACTGTGGGCCATTCACGAGATGCAAACAGGTTACTTCCCTTCTTTATCTGTCATGATCGATGCTTTTATTTGGGCGGCAACAACAGGGTTAGTAGTTGGCTGGCTAATTGTTGGACTTTCAATGCCGTATAATTTTTTGGGTTTATTGGTCAGTTATAATTTGACCCGCTTTGGTGGGAAAATATTCATTAAAAAAGTACTATCAGTAAAAAAGAATTGCCAAAAGTTAAACCTTCGTAACTAGGTGATGTTCTACATGCATAAATAATCGTTACGATTATTACGTAGTTGTGTGTTATATCTGTGTATCGCTACAGTGATGTTGAGAGCAAAAAATCGACAAAGGCTTGATTTGATTGCGATAGATAGTGGTTTTTCTTCCAAGCAATTCCCATATGAAAGTCAATAGGTGGGTTAAATGGTAGGCCCACCATGTCCGTTTCATTTTCCAGTACCATTGACATTGCTGTACTGATTCCGTGATTATCCAGCACTAGCTGTTTAGTGAGCAACATCAGGTTAGTTTCAAACGCAATTGTAATCGCCGTATCGTTTTGCTGGCTTAAGCGATTAATCGTTTCTCGCATAAAATAACCATCGTGGGGTAGGATCAGAGGTTCTTGTGCAAACTGTGTAAAACGAATACTTTGCTTTTTTGCAAAACGATGTTCAGGGCTCACTAATACCATCATCTGCTCGGTTAAAAATGGGCGAATATGTAAATTCTCTGGCGCCTCGTCAACCATCACAACACCCAACTCGATAGTGCCTTCAAGTAATGCTTGCTGCACTTCGCGCGTGCCTGCTTCTTGTACGTGAATTTTTAACCCTGGATGGCGTTGAATAAAACGACTAAACAACGGCGGAAAGAAATACGATGCATGCATTGACGGCATGGCGATACGCACCTCTCCTTGCTCTAACCCTTTAAGTTCACGCATTTCCAGTAATGCTAACTCGCGCTGTTTGAGCATAATTTGTGCGTGTTGATATAAGCGTTCACCTTCGTTGGTCAATAGGGCTTTCTTGCCTGATCGATTAAACAAGGTGACGCCAACCTCCGCTTCAAGTTTGCGAATGGCAATACTAATAGCGGGTTGTACGATATGCAGCTCTTGTGAGGCCCGGGTAAAACTGCGGTGTTTGGCGACACTGGCTAGTATTTCAAGTTGTCGAATATCCATATATAAATATAATATATGATTAATATTAAAAAGATATATTATTTTAATGTTTTTAAATAAGCTATCGTGTTTATAGCGCAATAATCAATGAGGATAGACACAGTGAGCACGACACAATGGGCCAATTTTGATTGGCAAGACCCTTTTTTACTCGATCAGCAACTAACCGATGAAGAGCGTTTGATCAGAGATTCTGCCCGTGATTTTGCCAGCGACAAACTACAGCCTCGCATTCGTGAAGCCTATGCACAAGAGCACACAGACCCTGACATATTCCGCGAAATGGGTGAGTTGGGTTTGCTGGGGCCAACGATCGATGGCTATGGTTGCTCTGGCACCAGTTATGTCAGTTACGGCTTGATAGCCCGTGAAATAGAACGAATAGATTCCGGTTATCGCTCAATGATGAGTGTTCAGTCGAGCCTTGTGATGTACCCGATCTATGCCTACGGCAATGAATCTCAGCGTGAAAAATATCTGCCAAAGCTGGCACGTGGTGAGTGGATAGGCTGTTTTGGATTAACTGAGCCCGATCACGGTTCAGACCCCGGTGGCATGGTAACGCACGCTAAAAAAGTCGACGGTGGGTATTGTTTAAATGGCGCAAAAATGTGGATCTCAAACTCACCCATTGCCGATGTATTTGTCGTGTGGGCAAAGGATAAAAGCGATGGTGATCGTGTGCGTGGTTTTGTACTTGAAAAGGGGTTTGACGGCTTAAGTGCACCAAAAATAGAGGGTAAACTCTCTTTACGTGCATCGATTACCGGCGAGATTGTCATGCATAATGTTTTTGTACCCGAAGAGAACCTGCTGCCTAATGTCGTGGGTTTAAAAGGCCCTATGGGGTGTTTAAACAATGCCCGTTTGGGTATTTCTTGGGGTGCACTAGGCGCTGCTGAGGCCTGTTGGCACACGGCTCGCCAATATGTGCTTGATCGAAAACAATTTGGTCGCCCGTTGGCGGCTAACCAATTGATCCAGAAAAAACTTGCCGATATGCAAACTGAAATTGCGCTGGGGTTACAAGGGTGTTTACAGGCCGCTCGCTTGCATGACAAAGGCCAGCTGTCGCCTGAGCTGATATCACTGCTCAAACGCAACTCCTGTGGCAAAGCCTTAGACATTGCCCGCACCGCCAGAGATATGCTCGGTGGCAATGGTATCTCTGATGAATTTCCGGTATTTCGGCATATGGCTAATCTAGAAACAGTGAATACCTACGAGGGTACACACGATATTCACGCGCTGAT
>Ga0193956_1001228_pt1 | contig 10425 bp, 8 predicted proteins | sample BB_7_MG_FD_140358 | JGI IMG/M metagenome (GOLD analysis project Ga0193956, IMG submission 140358) | Microbial mat bacterial communities from the Broadkill River, Lewes, Delaware, United States - BB_7_MG | ecosystem: Environmental > Aquatic > Freshwater > River > Microbial mats | place: USA...
TATTCACCAAGTAGACAAATTTCTTTCCTTGTAGTTCGAATGTAGCCTGCTGTGGCAATAAAACGATGTTGTTAACATCAGATGGCATTTTAACTTTACCACTAATACCACTTCTTAGTAAGTGATTTGTATTTGGAAAAATTGCTCGGTAACTAATACTTCCTGTCCTAGGATTTACCATACCATTAATGGTTTCAATTCGTCCTTTTTCATCGTAAATTGTTCCATCAGCTAAAACCAATTCAACTTCTGGCATTTGCTCTATCTTTTCCTCAACACTACTACCATTTAACTGTCTGTTAAATTGTAATAATTGTTTCTCATTCAGAGTAAAATAAGCGTACACATTTTTAATATTAGAAACTGTTGTTAAAGGATTGGTTTCAGTTCTCCCAACCAAACTACCAACTTTATAAGGTAAGCTTCCAATCATTCCATCTACAGGACTTTTTATTATAGTATAATCTAGATTTTCTTTGGCATTTTGGTAATTTGCTTTTGCTGCAGCTAATTGTGCATTGGCAGCATTTAGGTTGCTTTTTGCAGTTTTTAATTGAACTGAACTAACAATATTTTTCTCAACCAATGGAGTTATCTTATCAACTTCAACCTGTGCTGATACAACCTGAGCTTCTGCAACCGAAATATTGGCTTTAGCGGCATTTACTTGTTGGTTTAAAGTTTCGGCACTTAGTTTAAAAAGCAATTGACCTTTTTTTACTTCGGCTCCTTCATCTACATAAATTCGATCAATAAATCCATCAACTTTAGGTCTAATCTCGATATTTTGAACTCCTTCGATATTGGCAGCATATTCTGTATATGTAGTTACATTCGATTTCTCTACAGTTTGCACAGGAAAAGGCATTGGACTATGTCCTGCTTGAGGTTGGTTTCCATTTTTGCATGAGGTAAATCCTAGTAGGAGGATTGCTATACCTGCGAATAAATAGTTTTTCTTCATTCTTTTATTTTTAGTTCTTTAAGTTCGACTGAAAACGAACTAGTGAGATATTGGTTTTGATTATTTATTTACAATTATTTGATTTATTAATCATCATTTATTTTAGTTCTTTAAGTTCGGGTAAATGCGAACCATGGGAAGCTAAAAATTTATTGAATTAGCTGATTAAAATTATTTAGACAGGTGATCGAAAATAGAACATTTCGCTTCAATATCTTTATGAAGTTGTTCTAACAGATTAATCGTATTGGTTAAAAAATCCAAATAGGGCATGTCGTGATCTATGGTATAATTTTTATCTTTTGAAGTTTGATTCGCTAATTGCTTGTATTCTCTAACCTGTATCAATAATTTTTGTTCTATGCGATACATTTTGATACTCTCATTTATTCTGGCTAAGAAACCTACAGGATTTAATGTGAAATATTTTTTTCTATCACCCGGTTTTGTGTGATAGGTTATAATTTCAGTTTTCTGAAGTGTTTTTAAATTTGTTGAAACAGTACTTTTACTTGCTCCAAGAAAATTAACCAATTCTTCAAATGTAGATCCATTTTCCTTATTAATAAGTAAAGTTGCAAATATACGAGCAGCAATAGGAGCAAGCTTTTCTTGCTTTTCCATAAACAGACCGTAGCTTTCTACAAGCAATTTTTTTTGATTTTCTAAATCGGTTTGATCTTTCATTTTTGTCATCTTTAACGATGCAAATATAACTACAGTTCGGTTTGTTCCGAACTAAAAAATGTTAAAAAACTACAAAGATCCTTTAGAAGACTGTAAATAGTAGTAAATGGAGCTATAAATTGAACAGGATTGATCTATTTTTTAAGAAATGAATTAATTAATTCAATAAATCCTTGACGGTAGATTTGTCCGATTGGAATTTTACATGTATCAGTTTCAATTTGATTTCCTTCAATTGAGTTAATTGCTCTCATTGCAACAATAAAGGATTTGTGCACACGTGGAAATTGATTTGAAGGCAATAACTCTTCCATACGCTTTACGGTTAACTTACTAACAATACTCCTTTCTTTAGTATGAATTTTAATATAATCGCCAAGACCTTCGATGTATTGAATTTCATTAAAATTTAACTTTATGGTTTTTTTATCCGCTTTTACAAATATGAAATCAGAAGTAAATTCAATATTGTTTTCTTTTACTATTTGAATTGGTTGATTTTTTAATTGCAATTTGTCTTCAATTTTTGAAATTGATTTCACAAATCTAGGAAATGGTATTGGTTTGTGTAAATAGTCAACCACATCTAATTCATAAGCATCTAAAGCATATTCTCGATAGGCAGTTGTAATTACTACAGCAGGCGCATCTTGTAAACTTTCCAGAAAATTCAATCCAGTTAATTTGGGCATATTAATATCCAAAAACATTGCATCTATTGATTGATTTCGTAGAATATCCATCGCTTCCAATGCATTTTTACATGATTTAATCAATTCAAGATGAGGAATATCTTGTATGTATTTCTCAAGAACTTTTCTAGCATGAATTTCATCATCAACTATGATACATTTAATTTTCATATTCGTAGTCATTAAGAAAGTGTTAAACTTAGGTGTGTTGAGTATAAATTATCAGTTTCAGATATTGTAAACTCATATCTTTTAGGAAATAACAAATTGAGTCTCTTTTTTACATTCTCAATTCCGAGACCACCATATTGTTCTTTTCTATTATCATTCTTCGATTCATCAATTGGATTATTGATTTTAAGATCGACTTTATTGTTGGAAACCTCTAGTTTGATATTGATCTCTGAAGAACTTTGCTCTGTTGAAATACCATGTTTAAATGCATTTTCTATTAATGGTATGAATAGGAGAGGTGGTATCTTATGTCCAGGATCTTCGCCTTTTATTTCGAGATTTATACTTGCGATATCTTCAACTCGTACAGATTCTAAATCGATATAGTTTCTTATAAATTGAATTTCCTTTTCAAGGTTCACTTCTTCATCCTTGCATTCATATAGCATGTAGCTAATAAGTTGACTAAGTTTTAGAATCATCTCAGGAGTCTTTTTTGAATCATAAAGACTCATTGAGTAAATATTATTTAGTGTATTGAAAAGGAAATGAGGATTTACCTGTGCTTTTAAAATACTGATTTCAGCTTCGAGCTGTTCCTGGGCTTTTTCAGTAAACTTTAAATTTTCATCTTTTAGTTTAATCCATTCTTTTACAAAATGAAATAAGGAACTTGATAAGACAAAAATATTTGTCTTAAAAAAGTTCATGACTATTAGTCTACTAGGGTTATCTCCTGCTACTTTTTGAAAATGGATATCTGGATAGTATCTAATACTAATACTTAAAAAACTAATGATAAGAAATTCGTAAAATATGATATTGATAATATAATTGAAATACTCTCCTTTGTTCCAATATTTAGGTATTAAGTATCTTAAGTTGAAATAAACGAATACTACGATTACAAATAACTGAGTAATTTCAAAGAATATCTCATTTGCAATTCTTTCTCTTTCCATATCCATGAATCGCCATAAAGCCAATAATAAAAATACTGACCAGAAGGAGAGATGTTGAACCAACCTTATTGAGAAAAACTGATATAATCTATCTTTTAAATTCATTACAATTTGATCTTATTGTGAACAGAGCTAACTGATTTTTTAGAAAATTATCTCTGTTGGTCTTTTTGATTTATTTCCAAAAATGAAAATAGTCAAATGCAATGAATTTATTCTGCTTATTAGAATTAAATATTGCAAATCCTACTCTTCTAATGCGAAGCAAATAAATCTTAAGCTTATTTCAACAATTTGTCGACAAACTAAATCAGAATAAAGGCAAACAATTTAAAAATGAAGTCAAACTGAGTTAAAATACCTGATTAGGCAATTTACGGACTGAGATATTCCGCTTGTCGATATAATTTAATTAATAGCTTGTTGAGACTTATCATTGCAGCAAATACTAAAAAACTTATCAAGATGTTAAAAAAGAAAAGTGTCATACTTGGTTTACTTGTTGCTCTAAGCTTGTTTGTTGTTGCATTTGTTTTGGCAGGCATGAAAGAACCACCTCACGAAAAGAAAGAGGTAGTAAAGGTATTGCGGATTCCAGTTCAGAAAATTGAAAATGAACAAATGGAATTAAAGCATACAGTAATTGGAACCTTACAGGCGCATGAAAAAGTTGAAGTATTTGCAGAAGTGAGTGGAGTGCTGGAATTTTCGAATAAATCCTTTTTGGAAGGTATTACTTATAAAAAGGGAGAGACTTTGCTTAAAATTAATGATACACAGATGCGAACAGGTTTATATGCAAATAAGAGTAGTTTAATGACTGCTATTGCTAGTTTGCTTCCTGATCTGAAATTTGATTATCCGGATAGTTATGAAGGGTGGAAAAAATACTTAAGTGAGTTTGATGTTGAAAAACCCATAGCCTCAATTCCTCCTGCTAAAAATGATCAAGAGAAGTATTTCATAGCCAGTAAGAATATTTACAAGTCTTACTACGATATCAAATCGGAAGAAGAGTTACTTACTAAATATAATATTTATGCTCCTTTTATGGGTAGAGTAAGTGAATCGTACATAAAACCAGGCACTTTGGTGAGAACTGGACAGAAATTGGGTGAATTTATAAGTACTAATACTTATGATTTAGTTGTTGGGGTGGATCTAAACAGTTTAAAAAATATTGAGTTGGGTAATCAAGTCAAACTTTTTTCAGAAAATATTAATCAGGAATGGACTGGAAAAGTGTCAAGAATTGGAAGTAAGATTGATTCGCAAACACAAATGGTGAATGTTTATATCGCTGTGTCAGGAGACAATCTTAAAGATGGTATGTTTCTATCTGCAGATATTAGTTTGAAAACTAATATAGAAGGTGTTGAGATTCCTCGAAAACTGTTGATTGATGAATCATATGTTTATGTAATGCAAAATAATATTGTCGAAAAGCTTAAGATTGATATCGTCCAACAAAAAGAAGGATCTTTTATAACTAATAGCCTGGAAAATGGAAGTTTACTGGTATTAAAAACATCAGGAATACATAAAGGTATTAGTGGAGAGGCAGTATTGTAATAGTGAATTACTAGCATTACCAAGAGCCAATAATGATTCATCAAATTATTAATTAGACAAAGAATTAATGAAAGCTTTAGTTGCATATTTTATAAAAAATCCTTTCGCGGGAAACTTACTTGCTGTTGTTTTCTTTCTTTTAGGATGGGCAGGTATTTCTCAGTTAAATACTACTGTGATGCCTCAAATAGATCCAGGAGTAATTACTGTTACGGCAAGTTATCCAGGTGCTTCTCCAGAAGAGGTTGAAAAAGGAGTTACCCTCAAAATTGAAGATAACCTTAAGGGAATTAGTGGAATTGATAAAACAACCTCTTCTTCGACAGAGAATTTAGCAGTCATAACTGTTACAATTGAGTCAGGTTACGATGGAAACCTCGCTTTGCAGGATGTGAAAAATGCTGTTGATGGGATTAGTTCTTTCCCAGTAGGTGTTGAATCTATTAGTGTTAAAAAAAGAGAGTTTGAGCTTTTAGCTGTTAATATGACACTTAACGGTGATTTAAGTTTGAAAATTTTAAAATCATATGCTCGACAAATAGAGAATGATTTGAGAGGAATTGATGGAATCTCAAAGGTAACATTATCAGGTTTTCCAGATGAAGAGATTGAGATAAGCATCAATGAAGAGGCATTAATTGCTTATAACTTTACTTTCGATGATATTTATAGTGCTGTAGCAAATGAAAATATTGAAATTACGGGTGGCTCGATTAAAGGATCAGATGAGGAATTGAAAATTAGAGTTCGAGAAAAGAACTACTATTCTGAACTATTAAAAGGAATCATCATTCGTTCACAAAACGAAGGCGGAACCATTCGGTTGATGGATGTTTGTAAAATTAAGGATAAATGGTCGGAAACACCGAATAGAACCTATGTTGACGGTAATGCAGCAGTAAGTATTACTGTTTCTCATACTTCTCGAGAGGATATTCTTTCTATTTCGGAAAATTTAAAAATATATGCAACGGACTTCAATAGTAAGCACGAGAATGTAAAGCTGGATATCTTATTTGACAACTCTTCATCGGTAAGAACAATGCTGGATATTTTATTGGAGAATGGCTTGATGGGATTTGTTATGGTTTTAATTTTCCTGTCGTTATTCTTGAACCATCGATTATCCTTTTGGGTGGCATTGGGAATTCCAATTTCATTTTTCGGAATGTTTATGGTAGCAGCAATGTATGGTGTCACCTTGAATAAAATTTCGTTGTTTGGAATGATATTGGTCGTAGGGATTCTGGTTGATGATGGTATCGTAATTTGTGAGAATATTTTTCAACATTACGAAAAAGGAAAGTCTGCACTACAGGCTGGTATAGATGGAACTATGGAGGTTTTACCAGCAGTCTTTTCGGCTGTGCTAACAACAATTGTTGCCTTTACAGCTTTCTTTTTTATTGAAGGTAGGTTAGGACAGTTTTTTATCGAACTGGCATTTGTTGTTATTTTTGCTTTGGTTTTCTCTCTTGTTGAAGCATTCTTGATTCTGCCATCACATGTTATACATTCTAAAGCTTTAAAAAGTGATAAAAAAGTATCGAAGTTTGAGAGCTATACAACAAATGCGGTATTGTGGATTCGAAGAGTAAGTTTTGAGCCTCTTAGTCGATTTTGTATTAACAATAAGATGCTTACAATAGCAATTACATTAGGTGTGATGGCAGTAACCCTTGGAGCATATCAAGGAGGTATAATTATTAGTGGAGATAGTTCGATTGATGATACGAATTATACCAATATTGAATTGGAGATGCCAGCAGGTACGCCTGAGAGCGAAACTCTAAAATATTTGGCTATAATCGAAAAAGCAGCAATTCTAACAGGTGAGGAATTTCAAGATCAAAGCTTAACGGGTGAACCTATTATTGAGAATATCAAAACGGATCTTACATCTACTTCAGTTGGGAAAATTACAGTGTATATTTTAGGAACTGATAAAAGAGATTTTCAATCTGGCGAGTTTTCAAATGCCATAAGTAGAAATGTTGGTGAGATTCCTCAGGCAGAACGTCTTAATTTCGTTCAGGAAAGTCATTTTGGGAAGCCTATTTCTGTTTCCTTGCAAAGTAGCAATTTGGAGGAACTGGATCTGGCAAAAGAGGAGTTAAAATCAACATTATCTAAAATAGAAGGGCTTAAAAATGTTATTGATAACGATCAGTTAGGGATGCGTGAAGTCAATTTAAGCTTAAAACCTAATGCTTATAAATTAGGTTTAAACCTAAATTCTGTAACTGCTCAGGTTCGAACAGCTTTTTACGGTAAAGAAGTGCAGAGATTGCAAAGAGGAATTGATGAGGTTCGCGTTTGGGTTCGATATGAAAAAAAGGATAGATCCACTATTGGAAATCTTGAAAATATGCGGATTCGAACGACTACGGGTGGTGAGTATTTTTTAAAGGATATTGCAAATCTGGATTATGAAAGGAATCTTGTTAAAATTAATCACCTTAATGGTCAAAGAGAAATTACAATTCAGGCTGATATAACAAGTGCGAGTGTTAATCTTGGACTCATAAATGCTGAGTTAAAAGAGCATATTTTACCTACTTTAGAAGCCAAGTACTCTGGATTAAAGCACAGATTTCAGGGGAAAACTGAAGAAATGGCTAAGGCAGGAGCGTCTGGAATCCTTATTGCACCGGTGTTTTTAATATTAATATTTTCTATTGTTATTTTCACCTTTAAATCGGTTTCTCAAACCTTCTTAATCTTTACATTAATTCCATTTGGATTTATCGGAGTGGGATGGGGACACTGGATTCATGGTATTCCATTGGATATCTCTTCTTACTTGGGAATGGTTGCACTCATGGGTGTAATGGTTAATGATTCTATTGTTTTAATTAGCACATTAAATGAAAATCTCAAATCTGGTAAGGATTATATTTTATCGGTTTTCGATACAGCAGTTTCTCGATTTAGACCAATTGTATTGACATCGATTACTACAATTGTTGGATTGGCACCACTTATTGTTACAAATGATCCAGAAGCAGCAATGGTGATTCCTATGGCAATTTCGATGGCTTACGGTATGGCGGTTGCAACTTTTCTAAATTTATTATTATTACCTGTGTTATTGATTGTTGTTAACTCATTAAGACGTCGTTGGCAATATTTAAAAACAGGGGTTATGCCTTCAAGAGAAAGTGTGGAACCAGCGGTAAGGAATATGATGAATTAGTTTTTCAATTTAAATTACAAAGAGATTAAACCAATTAAAACTAATTGAGTCAATGTTGCTAGGGTTGCCAGGTTTTAAAAAATGACGGAATGAAAAAAATCAAAACAATTATAATTTTTAGTCTGATATCAACTTCATTGTTTGCACAAGAAGTATTAAGCTTAGATCAGGCAGTAGCAATTACTTCGGAAAATAATAATTCAATAAAGGTTCAGGTATCCGGATTGAGATCAGACAAAGGGCAAGTAATAGTAGAAATATACAGTAATGCTGACAGTTATTTAAAAAATCCTTGTTTTCGTAAAACGGTAATAATCGTGAAGGGAAAAGCAAGTGTGAATTTTGAAAGCATAAAAGCAGGAACTTATGCAATTATGTGTTTTCATGATGAAAATATCAACAATGAGTTGGATCTTAATAGTAAAGGAAGACCTATGGAAAAAGTTGGCGTTTCAAATAATGCAAAAGGATTTTTTGGACCTCCAAAATTTCAAGCCGCAAAATTCAGAATTCAAGATGAAGACATCATTCAAAATATCGAATTATAAACTTTAAATATTTGGCTTTTCAGATTTATTTGACGGGTGAAATTCTGTTATGTCTTAAGATGTAATTAATCTGATGTTAATGCCATCTTCTTTTATTAGTTTATGGAAAAGGATAAGTGAAAAATAAAATTAGTAACAAATGAAAAAGATAAGGATATTAATAGGATTCCTGATGTTTTCGACTCCATTGTTCGCTCAAGAGGCTTTAACCTTAGAATCTGCAATACAAATTGCTTTAAGCAATAATTTAAATATTAAAGTAGCTAAGAATCAGGCACAAATTTCTGATAATAATGCGACAAAAGGAAATGCAGGCTTATTACCTGCCCTAAGTGCTAGTGGAGGAGTAAATTATACCGAGTATAGTGCTGATGAAATCTCTTCATCTGGAGCATTGAATTTCTCATATACTTTGTTCGACGGTTTAGGTGGACGATATAAATATAAAATTCTTAATCTTCAGAAAGAACAAGGAGAGTTAACAGCTCGATATAACATTGAAAATACAATTGCCAATGTAATATCCAGCTTTTACCAACTAAGTAAATCTTTTGATGATTTAGAGGTTACCCAAGAAAACCTTGAAATATCAAAAGAAAGATTACGTAGAAATGAAACGAAATATGAGTTTGGAAATATTAATAAATTGGAAGTATTAAACGCGAAGGTTGATTTTAACAGAGATAGTAGCAGTTATTTAAAATCTCAACAGGTTTACGAGGAAGCTATGAGAGATATGAATGTACTATTGGGTAGAAAAGCGGAAACTACTATTCAGTTAATTCCGGACCAGACAAAATTTCAGGAGTTTAATCTAGTTCAGTTAAAAAAAATAACATTGGATCAAAATGCTGAATATTTGCTGAAAGCGAATGTATTACGTCAGGATGAAACTGCAATTAAGCAAGCCAAATCTGGACAGTTGCCATCATTAAAATTGAACTCTTCGTATTCTTATTATGAAAATAATATTGCAGGAACAAACTCAAATACACAATTAACCGGTGGACTTACAATGAGCTTTAATATTTTCGATGGAAAGAGAAAAAAGACTGAAATAGCAAATGCCAGAATTGAAAAACAAATTACTGAATATGAGTATGAGAATACCATCTTGGAATTGGAAAAAGATTTGGTAAATGCTTTTGCTGACTATCAATACAATATTAAAGTATTGACTTTGGAAGAGGATGCTTTAGAAGCTGCCCAGTTGAATTTTGATCAAACGAAAGAATACTATCAATTGGGGCAAGTAACATCAACAACATTTCGCGAGGCTCAGTTAAATTTGGTAGAAGCTAAAAATAAAAAAGCAACAGCACGTTATGATTCGAAATTATCTGAGCTCAATATTCAGAGAATTAGTGGAGTGTTATTGGAGCAATAAAATAATTTTTATAGATGTAGAAAAATGGATGTTGACCAAAGAAAAACAGTTATAATTCTATTTATTTTGCTGATTTCTAGCGCGACACGTGCGCAGATGAAAAAGGAAATTGCAGGTTTCGACTATATCAGTTTAGGTAATAATAATTCGAAGAATAGTGTGAGATTTGACAAGTATAGTATCCGGTTTGCTATGCCCATAAGCCTAAAAAATCAGAGAAACTTATTGATAAATAAATTTGAA
>Ga0193956_1001231_pt1 | contig 10417 bp, 7 predicted proteins | sample BB_7_MG_FD_140358 | JGI IMG/M metagenome (GOLD analysis project Ga0193956, IMG submission 140358) | Microbial mat bacterial communities from the Broadkill River, Lewes, Delaware, United States - BB_7_MG | ecosystem: Environmental > Aquatic > Freshwater > River > Microbial mats | place: USA...
AAATCCAGCATCATCCATTGCCCTTGATGTAAGAAGTAATCTTTCACCTTTTTTGTATTTGTGCATATAGCTCCATCTTGTCCAACATTTTGGAAGAACTAAACCTTTAATATTTGCTTCAATATAGTTATTACCACCATCAAATGATAAGTCTACTCTTGTAATAGTACCCATACCTGACCATGCTAATCCCTCAATCTCTACCATATCACCATCTTTTAAATCTGTCCATGGTTTTTCACAAGATGGAGTAACTACAGTTGAGTTAACTTCATTTGCATAGAAATGTTGCACAGCTTTTCCATTTGGTCTTAAAGCAGTATATTTAGAAGTTTCCTCTTTTGCATACCATGGCTCATCTGAAAATTCAAGTCTTTTTAGCCATTTTACACATAAGTTTCCTTCCCATCCTGGAAGTAATAATCTTACTGGATAACCTTGCTCAGGTCTCAATGCTTCACCATTTTGTCCCCATACGATCATAGCGTCATCAAGTACTTTATCAATTGGAACTGATCTTCCCATCTCAGAGTTATCACTACCCTCAGCTAACATCCATTTTGCTGTTGGCTTAAGACCTAAGTCTTCTAAGATTGTTTTGATATATACACCAGTCCACTCTGCACAGGCCATAAAACCTTTTGCAAATTGTAATGAATTGTATTGTGGTCTTCTCCACTCTTGACCACCATTTGCAGGACACTCAATAAAGTGAGTTCTTGTAACTCTTGGATATCTTTTAAGTTGATCTAATGTAAGAACGATTGGCTTATCTACAAGTCCATTGATCATAAGTCTAAACTCATTTGGATCAATATGTGCAGTACCACCATGACATCTTGAGAAGAATAAACCATTTGGTGTAATGATACCTTCACTTTCATGAATTGGTGTTACAGCAATTGATGCTCTATAGTTACCAGATGCAAGAAGCTTTGTATATCTTCTTGTATTGTTATGCTCATATGCTGATGGAATACCATATAGATTTTTTGATATAGGATCTCCCCATGATTGTCCCCATTTTGGGTGATGCATAATTGCAGGGTCACCTTCACCCCCTGCAGATGCTTTTACAGCTGAAGGAGCTATTATACTTGCGGCTGCTACAGCACTAACTGCACCAGTTTTTCTAAAAAAATTTCTTCTGCTAGAAGATTCTAATTTTTTTTCGGAAGTTTGTATTTCCTTTGTCATTTTGCCTCCTTAATTTCGATAAATGTCTTTTATTGTACAGTTGGTCAACTTTTAATTTACTTAAAATCATATTATTTTTGCTTATGCAATATATCTAATTATTACGGAAAGTTATAACCTCTTTCAATCCTCTGTAAACCCCATAAACAAGGTGTTTAGTTGGGAAAATAAAATAGATATTTTCTTGAAAAATGACATTATTTGAATAAAAAAAGGAATATTTTATAGTATTTTTTGTCAGTTTAATGTCATTGTTATGTCATTTTTATGTCACGAATAAATTATTTTTATTTTTAATATAATGGTGAAAAATTAAGAATTTATCTTCATTTTGATATAATTTATTCTTCATTAAAAGGATTTTAATACGTGCCTAAAAAAGCAACAAAAAAAGATATTGAGTTTATCAAAGAACAGTTTGTAAAGAACTATAGTGATGCTGTTACTGAACTTGATTATAGAAATGATTATGAGTTATTGATTGCGATTATTTTATCTGCTCAATGTACAGATAAAAGAGTAAATATAATTACTCCCGCTTTATTTGAAAAGTATCCTACTTCAGCATTACTTGAAATTGCAAGTTTAGAAGATGTAAAAGAGCTTTTAAAAAGTTGTAGTTTTTATAATAATAAAGCAAAAAATATTATTAAAATGGCTCAAAGTGTTGAGTCTTTGCATGATGGACAGATTCCTCACGATACAAAAAAACTTATGGGTCTAGCAGGTGTTGGAAATAAAACAGCCAATGTATTTATGATAGAAGCTGATGGAGCAAATTTGATGGCTGTAGATACTCATGTTTTTAGAGTTTCACATAGGCTTGGGCTTAGTGATGGAAAAACAGTTGAGCAAACTGAAGAGCAATTGGTAAAAAAATTAAAAGATGATTTACATATTTTTCATCAAGCTATGGTTTTATTTGGGAGATATATTTGTAAAGCAGTCAATCCTCAATGTGATGATTGTTATTTAGCAAGTGTTTGTAAAACAAAAAAAACTTTTAAGGTTGGCTGATATGAGATATATTATAACTACTTTTTTAATACTATTTCTTTTTAGTGGATGTAGTACAAAAGATATCAATACAAATAGTATAAAAAATACTAATGTTGAGTTTGATTCTGAAGATGAATTTTTAGAAGAGTTTGAACAGGAGATGCAAATAGAAGAAATAGCTGATCCTTTATCTGGATACAATAGAGCAATGACTTCATTTAATGATGGTGCATATGAGTATGTTTTGTCTCCAATTTCAAATGGATATAGAACCGTTGTTCATAAAGAGATACGAAACAGTGTAGGTAATTTTTTTCATAATATTTTATATCCTTTACGACTGATAAATAATCTTTTACAAGCTAAGTTTAAAAATAGTGCAGAAGAAACTGGACGATTTGTTATAAATAGTACTGTTGGTATATTTGGATTGTTTGACCCTGCAAAAAGTTACTTTGGACTTGAAGAACACAATGAAGATTTTGGACAGACTTTGGGTGTATATGGAATTGGTGCTGGTCCACATATAGTGCTTCCTCTTTTTGGTCCATCAAATTTAAGAGATACATTTAGTATGATTCCTAATTATTTGGTTAATCCACTTGATTACTATGAGGATAGAGGATATAATTTAACTTCAAATGTTAAAGAATCAATATATGTAAAAACATTTGAAACTATTAATAAAACATCTCTTAATGGAAAACAATATGAGATGATAAAAAAAGATGCGATTGATTTATATCCTTATTTAAGAGATATGTATGAGCAACGAAGACTAAAAGAGATCGAGGAATAAAATAATGATAAAAAGAATTTTTTTAATATGTAGTATATTTTTATTTGCTAATAACCTACTTGCAAATGATAAAGTAGAATTAGAAAAAAAATTTATAAGTACAATTGATAGTGTAATTTTGACAGTACAAAATAAAACATTCTCAAAAGAGGAACGTAATAGTAAAATTGTTGATTTATTAACTCCTATGTTTGACTTTGAACTGATGGCAAAATTAAGTTTAGGAAAGAGATGGAAAACACTTTCTTCAAGTGATAGAAGTAAATTTGTTACATTATATGTGAAAAGAATGAAAAAATCATACTCTTCAAAACTAGATGCATATAGTGATGAAAAGATAGAAATCACAAGTATAAAGCAATCAAAATCAAATAGAATACAGATAGTGTCAAATCTTATCTCTAAAGAAAATAAACTTGAAATTTCGTATAAGTTTTGGAAACCAAAAAAGCAAAAAATAGAAAAAAACAAATGGCTTATTTATGATGTAGTTATTTTAGGAATTAGTATTTTAAAAACTGATAAAGCACAGTTTAGAGAGTTTTTACAAACAAAAACTATAGAAGACTTAATGAGTGAATTGGATAAAAAATAATATTTGATGTTAGAGAATTTTTATCAAAATAGTTTATTAAAATATCCTAAAGTATTTTTTACCATAATTATTATTTTTATGGTAATGATGCTACCTCATGCAATGAAACTTGAAATTGATGCAAGTGCAGAAACACTTTTATTAAAAGGTGACAAAGATTTAAAGTTTACACGAAAGATTTCAAAAAGATTTGAAGCTCCTGACTTTTTAGTTGTTACATACACTAGTAGTGATGATTTACTCAATGATAAAAATATAAAAAATATCAAAGAGTTAAGTTCTCAAATTCAACAGATGAAAAATGTAGAAACAATTACAAGTATCATAAATGTCCCTTTGTTACAATCTCCTCCTCGTCCAATCAAAGAAGTTGTCGAAGAACTTAAAACTCTAGAATCCAATGGTATAGATAAAGCACTAGCCAAGAATGAATTTTTGACAAGTCCTATTTATAGTGAAAACTTAGTAAGTCTTGATTTTAAAACAACGGCACTATTGGTAAATCTTAAAAAAGATACTACAGATTTCTCTAAGTTTACAAAAGAAGAGTTGAAAAAGTATAGGGATGAGTCACGGGTTCAAAATCACAATCAAATAGTTCAAATACGTACTATATTGAAAGTATATCAAGAGAAACATGAGGATGTAAAACTTCACTTAGGTGGAGTAAGTATGATTGCTGATGATATGGTAGAATTTGTAAAAAGTGATTTGAGTACTTTTGGCTATGTAATTGTTGGATTATTATTGCTTATACTGTTTATTTTGTTTAGAGAGATTCGGTGGATTGTTATACCTTTATTTATCTCTTTTGTTTCTATAATTATTACAAGTGGATTTTTTGGATTTTTTGGTTGGGAAATTACTGTAATATCTTCGAACTTTATATCCTTACAACTTATTATGAACATGTCTTTAGTTGTGCATTTGATTATAAAGTATAAAGAGCTAATCAATCTTTATCCAAACTACACACAAAAACAGGTACTTATAAATACATTGATACAGATGTCAAAACCATCATTTTTTGTTGTAATCACTACTATTGCAGGGTTTAGTTCTTTAGTATATAGCGGAATATTACCTATTATACATTTTGGTTGGATGATGAGCGTTGGTATTGTTGTCTCTTTGATTATTACATTTTTGTTATTTCCTCTTGTTTTAATATTTCTAAATAGAAGTAAAGTTACAAATAAAAAACAAAAAGAAAAATCATTTACATCTAAAATAGCTCAATTGGTATTTACAAATAAAACCCCAATACTTTTAGCCACATCTCTTGTTCTTATTTTTTCTATGACTGGTGCATTGAAACTTAGAGTTGAAAATAGTTTTATCGATTATTTTAAGCAAAGTACACAGATATATCAAGGGATGAAGTTGATTGATCAAAAGCTTGGTGGAACAACACCTTTGGATGTTGTTTTGACGTTTAAAGAAAATTCTGATGAAATAGAATCTTTAAAAGTTATAGAAGAAGATGATGAATTAGATGATTTTGAGGATGAGTTTGAGGAAACTGCTGAAGATAAAGAACAATATTGGTTCACAACATCTAAATTAGATAAAATAAAGCAAGTTCATAAATACCTTGAAAGTTTAGAACCAATTGGAAAAGTACTTTCTCTTGCGACATTAACACAACTTGGTAAGTCACTCAATGATGGAAAAGAGTTAGATGGTTTAACTCTTGCTTTGATGAATCAAGAGTTGCCTTTAAAATATAAAAAAATCATACTCTCCCCTTACGTTGATGTACAAGAAAATAGGGCTAGAATCAGTACAAGGATTATTGATAGTTTGCCAAAACTGCAAAGAGACAAACTTCTTAAACAAATAGATTATGATCTAAATAAAATGATAAATCCAAAGTATGAAGAGTATAAGATATCAAATCTTTTAGTGATATATAACAATATGCTTCAATCATTGTTCGATTCTCAAATCAAAACAATAGGGCTTGTGGTTGTAATATTGTTTATAATGTTTTTGGTTTTATTCAAAAATTTAAAAGTAGCACTTATAGCAATAATAGTAAATACAACGCCTGTTGGAGTGATATTTGGTTTTATGGGTTGGATGGATATTCCACTTGATATGATGACTATCACAATTGCTGCTATTAGTATAGGGATTGCTGTTGATAATACAATCCATTATATTCATAGATTTAGACTTGAATATACAACTACAAATGATTTGAAAGTATCAATGTTCAATGCACATAAAAGTATTGGTACAGCGATGTTTTATACCTCTATGATTATTATGATTGGATTTTCAATTTTGATTTTATCTAATTTTATACCAACTATTTATTTTGGTATTTTAACTATGTTAGCTATGTTTATGGCAATTTTATCTGATTTGTTATTGTTGCCAGTTTTACTTTTGATTTTTGGTGTGTAGTGTAGGTTTTATTAGATTTAAATAGAGAGGATATTATCCCTCTATTTGAATCACTTCTTTTATCTCTAGTCCAAATCCATTTAATCCAATAAATGAATGCTTTCCACCACTTGTAATTAAACTAATATTTTTAACACCAAGTGTGTTTAATATCTGTGCACCTATACCAAAGTCTTTGATGCTTTCAGCAGTTTCATGGCTCTTATCTAAGAATACTAATAATCCACCTTTTTCTTGTAAGAAATTAATGGCTTTTAAAATTGATTGTAGTTTATCATCATTTAAAAATAAGTTGATGTCTAGTTCTATATTGTGAAACTTTACTAAACTTGTATCTTTAATTTCTCCAAATTGTATAACTGTATGATTATTGTTTAAATGATCTCTAAATATTCTTTTTGTTACATCAGTATTAAAGAATATACTTTTGTCTTGACTTACTTCTTCTACAAGTGATTCGTGAGCCATTCTATATTCTACGATATCAGATATATATACTTGTTTTAAATCATGTTTTTGAGCAAAAATATCTAAATCATCTCTTCTTGCCATTGTTCCATCTTCTTTCATGATTTCACAAATAACACCTTCCCCTGCTAAACCAGCTAGTTTACAAAGATCAACCGAACCCTCAGTATGACCAGTTCTTACTAATACTCCACCATCCTTTGCAATCAATGGAAAAATATGACCAGGTCGAACTAATTCAACTGCTTTACTAATAGGATTTGCCAAAATCTTTATAGTATCGTCTCTTTCACCTGCACTTATTCCTGTAGATGCTTTTGCACAATCAACTGAAACTGTAAAAGCTGTTTCATAAGATGATGTATTACTTGCAACCATAGGATTAAGCTCTAATCGATTTGCAGTTTCTTTTGTAACTGCAACACATACTAAACCTTTTGCATGTGTTACCATAAAGTTTACTTTTTGGTCATCACTTAATGCTGCTGCATAAACAAGGTCTCCCTCATTTTCTCTATCTTCATCATCAAGCATGATAACCATATTACCTTTTTTGATCTCTTCTATTGCTTCTTTTACTCTTTTTATTGCTGACATTTTATTCTTTGCCTTTATAATTTTATTTAATTTTTACGATTATAACACAAATTTTAAAATTTGTGGTAAAAACTATTGACAAATAAAAAAAAATCTATTATAATTCGGCCACTTAAAAAGAAGAACACTTTCTTTTTAATATGATGGGGTATCGCCAAGTGGTAAGGCATCAGCTTTTGGTGCTGACATTCCTAGGTTCGAATCCTAGTACCCCATCCACTTTAAGTTCGCGGAATAGAGCAGCTTGGTAGCTCGACGGGCTCATAACCCGTAGGTCGCTGGTTCAAATCCAGCTTCCGCAACCAATTACAATTAACCAAAAATAATTTTATTATTTTTCCCATAATGGGGTATCGCCAAGTGGTAAGGCATCAGCTTTTGGTGCTGACATTCCTAGGTTCGAATCCTAGTACCCCATCCATATTTTAAGAAACCAATATATCTTGAAATCACAGTTCGCGGAATAGAGCAGCTTGGTAGCTCGACGGGCTCATAACCCGTAGGTCGCTGGTTCAAATCCAGCTTCCGCAACCAATTACAAATTCAAAAATAACTTTTTTTGCATTTTTAGGTTAAAGTCCTAAACACACAAACCAATATTAAGTAAGTATCTTAATATACACAGTTCGCGGAATAGAGCAGCTTGGTAGCTCGACGGGCTCATAACCCGTAGGTCGCTGGTTCAAATCCAGCTTCCGCAACCAATTGCAAATCAAAATAATTTTTTGCATTTTTAGGTTAAAGTCCTAAACTACATAAATATTAAGATATATTTCTTAATATAGTTTCTTTTAATTAATTTAAAACTAACAATCTTTATTTATATTAGCCATAAATGAAGTATCTATATCAGATAAATAACCGTCATAAATTAGTAACGAATTAATTTAAAGTTATCAATCAATTTAAATTAAAGGAAAAAAATATGTCAGTAAATAACATAAGAAGAATAGACAAAATAAAAGTATTAATGAGATTATTAAAAAGCAATGAATCATTTGAGGTAGCTTGTAGTAAAGCTGGACTAAATGACTTAGAAGCTAAACAATTCTTATTGAAATAAATGGGTAGTTGAGTTATTTCAACTCACCTTTTTAAAACTACTATCAAAGTAATCAAAATCTATAAAAAACTTTGGTAGAATAACTCACAATAAATCAAAAAGGTAATTTATGTCTATAGCTAAAGATGATATAGCAAAATATATATTTGATCCCTCGAACCCTAAACAATGTAAGTCATATAATTTATTACTAAATATTGCAAAGAAAGAAAATTATATATTTTTTTCTCCTGAATTTTTGCATTATTTTTTTAAAGATCAGTTAATTGATAAAAACTTTGATCAATCTTTATGGGATAAACCTGAAAATTATAATGATTTATCAATAACCGAAAAATTTAATATTTATAAAGAAAATTATTCTGAATTTGAATTAAAAGAATATTTTGAAAAGAGAAACTTAAATTTTGATAAGCTTTTAAAGCTTAGTTTTATAAAAAACATCCTTCAAATTGATTCTACAAACTATAAAAATAAACTTATTTTAGAAGAGAATAAAAATAATATTTTTAATAATTCAATTTATTCAAATCTATTTAAATCTGATGATGATTTATGTAGTTTTAGTGGTTTTTCTTCTGATTCTTATCCTAAACACTTTATTCTATTTTCAAAAAACTATACAGATATATTAACTGCAGATATAACTCGTTCTTCAATTTTAATTACTTTAGAAAATAATGTAGAAAGTTTTTTTAGATGGGAACAAACAAATATAAAACCAATTTTTCTTAAAAAAATAGAAGATGTAGATTTACTTTTAAATGTACTCCAAGAAGATTTAAAAGAAGAAAATAAACAATCTACAGAAAAAGAAGAAATTCCTTATCTAAATAGCCTAGAAGTAAAAAAATTCTTTAGTATAAAAGAATTAAAACTAGACAATTTAAAAGATAAAAAAGAGATTTATATAGTTGGTGAAAATGGAGATGGAAAAACACTTCTTTTGCAAGCTATTGCAATTGCTTTAAAAGGTGTAGAAGAGGGTGAAGTTTTTAATCTTTTAAAATCACAAAAAGAGTATCAACTTGATTTATTGGATTCAAATGATCAAAGACAAGAAAACTATAAAAATCTTTTAGCTTATGGAGCAAATCGAAATAATAACTGCCAGACAAAAGAAGATGAAACAGGATATTTAACTCTTTTTGATAATAGCTTAGATTTAAAAAATCCAATTGATTGGCTTAAGTATTTAGACCATAGTGAAAAATCAGAAAAGCAAAATATCATATCTGTCCAAAATGCCAAAAAGTTATTTCAAGAGCTTTTAAATAGTGATATAGATATTGAAATCACTCCTGATAGTGTGACTTTTAGTGAAAAAGGTTCTGTTGTAGAGTTTTCTCAGCTCTCAGCTGGATATCAAGGGGTTATAACTATTGTGTGTGATATGATTGTTCGCTTATCTGAAAATCAATCATATATAGAAGATATAAAAGAGTTTCAAGGAATTGTTTTGATTGATGAAGTAGAACTTCATCTTCATCCAAAATGGAAATATAATTTTATGAAAAAATTAAGAGATATTTTTCCAAAGGTACAATTTATAGTTACAACACATAGTCCTACTGTTATATTAGGAGCATCTAAAGAAGCAGTTTTTTATAAAATATATAAAGAGGATGGAGAAGTAAATATATCAAATCAGATACAAAATGAAGGATATACAAATAATTCACTTGTATCTTCTCCTTTATTTGATTTGGAAACTATAACTTCTAGAAATTACGATAGCAGTATTAGTAGTGATGATTATATTTACGAAAAAATTCATAAGGTAGTTTCTCAAAGAGTAAAAGAAAATATCAATATAAATGAAGAATCAATTTTAGCAATGATAGATAAAGAGCTAGAAGATTATGACAAAAGTCAATAAAGACTTTTTCGATATTCCTCAAATCTTGACTTTGTCTCCTACAAAAGGGAAGTCAAGAAGTAGGGTGTTTCAAGATAATATTGATAATAAAAATTATGTAGATAAAAAGAATAGCTACAAAGTACAATCTATTCAAAATAAACTTAATAAAATATATCATTTAAAATGTGCATATTGTGAAAAAAAGCTTTTAGATAGTCCAAAGCATATAGAACACTATAGACCCAAAAGTATATACTACTGGTTAGCTTATTCTTGGGATAATTTACTTTTATCTTGTGGATTTTGTAATAGTGCAAAGGGAGATAAGTTTGAGATATTGAACTCTCAAGTTGATTATGATGATGAGCAGTTTGAAAATATACATAATTTATCTTCAACTTATGATGAGATAGAAGAACCTTTGAC
>Ga0193956_1001233_pt1 | contig 10414 bp, 8 predicted proteins | sample BB_7_MG_FD_140358 | JGI IMG/M metagenome (GOLD analysis project Ga0193956, IMG submission 140358) | Microbial mat bacterial communities from the Broadkill River, Lewes, Delaware, United States - BB_7_MG | ecosystem: Environmental > Aquatic > Freshwater > River > Microbial mats | place: USA...
CCATTAAAAGGAACAATAAGCGATATAGATGGATTTTTTTGTGATGGTGTAAGTGCAAACTTAAAACCAAACAATGCATTAGATATTGGATTTATTTATAGTGATACTTTATGTGAAGTAGAAACTATATTTACTAAAAACAATTTTAAAGCGGCACCTTTAAGACATTATTTAAAATATCAACAAGATTTTCAAACAAACTTTGTATTGATTAATTCAAAAAATGCAAATGCTATGACAGGAGCAAAAGGGATTGAAGATATTGATGAGATTTTTAGTCAACTCAATCAAACATTTCCACAAATTAAAAATCCAATTATGAGTAGTACAGGTGTAATTGGTGTCCCTATTCCAAAAGAAAAAATAGTAAAAAAAGCATTAGAATTTAATCTTGAAAATAAAAATGGTAAAGAATTATCTGAAGCTATTATGACAACAGATAGTTATCCTAAAAGTTGTTTTTATGAAGTAAAACTAGAAGATAAAAGTACATTTAGAATAGGTGCAATTGCAAAAGGTGCAGGGATGATAAATCCAAACCTTGCAACAATGTTATGTTTTATTTGTACAGATGCGGCAATTCCACAAGAAGATATGAAAGAACTACTCGAAAATAATGCAACTACTACTTTTAATGCAATTAGTGTAGATGGTGACACATCGACAAATGATACAGTTATGTTACTAGCGAATAAAAAATCAAATGCTTATGATAAAGAAGCTTTTAAAGAGGTTCTTCGATTAGTTATGCATGATATGGCTATGTTAATGGTAGCAGATGGAGAGGGTGCTAAAAAAGCTGTTGCCTTTGAAGTAAATGGTGCATTAAACGATGAAGAAGCACAAACTATATCAAAAGCATTATCAGATTCTTTACTAGTAAAAACAGCACTTTTTGGAGAAGATCCAAACTGGGGTAGAATTGCTTCTACTATTGGAGCAAGTGGAGCATCTTGTGATGAAGCAACTCTTAAAATCACTTTTGGAAATATATTAGTTTACAACTGTGGAGAGATTCTTTTTACAAAAGAGATAGAAGAAAAAGCTGCAAAAGTTTTAGAAGAAAATAGTTTTAAAATAACATGTGATTTAGGTATTGGTAGTAGCTCATTTACAGCGTGGGGTTGTGACTTAGGTTATGACTATGTTAAAATTAATGCAGATTATAGAACATAAATAATAATGACTTACGAAATAAACGAAAAAACAATAAGATTAAGATATATAAGAATTTTAGAAAAATTTATAACAAAAGCTATAACTCTTTTAAAATATGATAATTTTGATTTAGAACTTTATAAAAAAGCTACACTAAAAAGCTACGAAGAGCTTAAAAAAGCACCAACTATTGAACTATATAGTGAATATCCAATAGCACTTAAAGGTGTAGCCCAAACAATACTAGATACACTTGATGATCATTCAAAAGATTTTGAAAAAGAAAAAGCTCTCGTATTAAAACAATCAAATCTCTTAGCAAAATTAAAAAATAATAATAGATATAAAAAAGACAAGCACAAAAAGAAAAAATTTACGGATGGGTATTAATTACTCCTTTATCCACTCTTCTTGATTATGAGTAAGTCCAATAAGGGCTTGCGATACATTTTTTATATCTTTATTAACTGCTGTTATACTATTTGGAATATATAAAAATATATAAGGTAAATCAGCAATAATCATTTTGGACATATCTTTATATATTTGCCCTAACACTTTTTTATCAATAGTTATTTCACTTTTTTCTACTAATTTATCAACACTACTATTCTTATAACCCGTAAAATTAAATCCACCCGTTTTATCACTACTACTATGCCAAACAGAACGAGTTGATGGCATCAAAGGTAATGCCCAGCCTAATATTAAGGCTTCAAAGTTTCTAGGGTGCACTACAGTATTTAAAAATGCTTGCCACTCCATCACTCTTATTTTCATATCAATTCCCACTTTTGCTAATTGGTACTGCAATATTTGTGCTGTATTTACACGTGCTGAGTTATTTGTATTTGTAATTATTTGAAAAGTAAATTTATTATTTTCATCATATCCCAAACTTTTCAATATCTCTTTGGATTTTTTTATATTTTGTTTACTAGTTTTTATATTTTCATCGTATGCAAACGTTCCAGGTAAAAAAGGACCATTACAAACTTTTCCATGACCAAAGTATAAAATATCGACAAGCTCTTTTTTATCTATAGCTAAATTTATAGCTTGCCGTACCCTTTTATCTTTAAATTTTTCATGTTTCAGATTAAATCCTATATAAGTATAACTTCTTGCTTCTCTTTCATATATAGTAAAGTCACTTTTAAACTTATCTCCTAATTGTCTATCAACTTGTATTGGAGTTAATCCTCCAAGATCCAACTGCCCTTGTTTTAGCATATAAAAAGAAGTTGTTGGGTCTGGCACAAACTTATAGTGAATTTTTTCAATTTTTGGAACTTTTCCAAAGTAGTTTTTATTGACGTTTAAAACTACATCTTGAGATATTTTTAACTCTTTTAAAGTATAAGGACCAGTACCTATTGGCTTCTTATTAAATTCGTCAGTCATTAAATCTTTTGAATTTTTTAAGAGATGTGAAGGCAAAATTCCCATCATCCAAATCTCCAAAGCCTTAAAATATGGTTCTTTATATTTTATTTTCAATGTATATTCATCTACTGCTATTACAGAATCAACTTTAAGAAATAAAGAAGTAATAGAGGTATATATTTTAGGGTTTATAATAGTTTCATAAGTAAATACAACATCATTAGCAGTAAATATTTTACCATCGTGCCATTTGACATCTCTTTTTAATTTTATTACTAAAGTTAATTCATCCAAAAACTGATGGCTTAATGCCAAATCTCCAACTACATTTCCATCTTTATCATATTTAAAAAGCCCATTAAAAATCCAATCTGCAATTTCGCTACTTGCTGTGTCATTTGCTAAAATAGGGTTAATTCTACTAGGGTTTGAAGAGATGGATAAATTTAATGTAGAAGCGTATAAAATGTTAAGTGATATAAATAAAAGTAAAAAAAATTTCATTTTTAATTGTACATAAAATTTACTAAAAATTTAGATACAATACGAAATGATAAGAAAAAAAGATACAAAAACATTACACCCAAGAAACCTACATAACAATAGATATAACTTCGAAGAATTAATAAAAAGTTTTCCAGACCTAAAGCAATATGTAAAATTAAATAAATACAATGATTTATCAATAAACTTCTCTGATTCTCAAGCGGTGTTAACACTAAACAAAGCACTACTTTACCACTTTTATAATATTAAAAGTTGGAATATACCTAAAAATTATCTATGCCCACCAATTCCAGGAAGAGCTGATTATATACACTATATTGCTGATTTATTAACACAAAATGATATTATTCCAAAGGGTTCAGAAATAAAAGGTTTAGATATTGGTATAGGAGCGAACTGTATCTATTCACTTTTAGGAAATAGTATATATGGTTGGCAATTTGTAGGAAGCGAATATGATGATATTTCACTAAATAGTGCGGATAATATTATAAGCTCAAATGAACATCTCAAAAAAAATATTATTATACGAAAACAAAAAAATAAAGATGATATTTTTAATGGTATTATCAAAGAAGACGATTATTTTGATTTTACACTATGCAATCCACCATTTCATAGGTCAAAAAAAGAAGCAAAAGAAGGAACAAAAAGAAAAATAACAAATCTTTCAAAAGGTAAAAATAAAAAGGTTTCTTTAAACTTTGGAGGACAACACAATGAGTTATGGTGTGATGGGGGAGAACTAGAATTTATAAGAAAAATGATAACACAAAGTACAAATTTCAAAAAAAATTGTAACTGGTTTACTACTTTAGTATCAAAAAAAGAAAATTTAGATGAAATATATAAAATACTAAAAAGTGAAAATATAAAAGAGGTTAAAACTATAGATATGCAACAAGGTCAAAAAATAAGCCGTATAGTTGCTTGGAGATTTTAACTAAACTTTATATCTTTGTTTAAAGAATACCCCATACCTTTGACAATAGTTACAGATTCACTAGGTATTTTTTTTCTTAATCTTTTTATAACTGCTCTTATATTAGTTAAATTTGTCTCTTCACCTTCCCAAACATACTCTTCAATCTCTTCATAAGTAGCTATGTGATGTATATTTTTTGAAAATAACTCTAGAAACAAAATCTCTTTTTTTGTTAATTCTATCTCTTTATCATTATTATATAAAATATGGTTAATAAAATCATACTTATATTCTTCATCAAATTGTAGGAATTTTTTTTGTATTGTACATAACTTTTTTACTTTTTGAATAAGTTCTAGTATAAAAAAAGGTTTTTTTATATAATCATCACAACCTAACTCATAAGATTTTTGAATTTTCTCAAAATCATGATTTGAACTAATTATAATTGCAGGAGTTTTTTCATGATTTACCCTTAACATTTCAAGTAAAGATATACCATCAATATTAGGAACATTTATATCTAATATAAAACAACAATACCCATTTTCCAATGCATTTAAAGCATCATCCCCATCTGTAAATACATCCACTTTATAATTTTCTTTTTCTAACTCAATTTTTATTAAATTTAATAAACGTTCGTTATCTTCAAGTACTAAAATTTTCATTCTACATTCTCCAATTTAATAGTAAACGATGCACCATCTTTTATATTATCTACACTTAATTTACCATGCATCTTATCCTCAATAATCATTTTAGCCATATAAAGTCCTATACCATGTCCTTCAGTTTTTGTTGAAAAATATGGTTGAAAAATATTATCAATATCTTTCATTTTAATTCCACCAGCATTATCATTAATTTTCACCACCAAATATTTATTTACATTATAAAAATAAATATCTATATATCTATTTTTTAAATTATTTACTTGTAATTGATCTTTTGCATTATTTATTATATTTAAAACAGATTGCATAAATTCATTTCTAAAACCAGATATATGAAGATTTGTTTTTGATTCAACTTCCATATTTATTTTGATATAGTTATATTTCATATTGTGATTTACAATATCCAATATAGAGCTAATAGCTTCTTTTACATCAAAAATCTTCTTTTTATTTGATGGGACTATAAAATCCTGAAAATCATTTATAGTATCATTCATATAGTCTACTTGAGTCATAATATCTTTTACATACGATTCATTTTCGCTTAAAGTGCTATTTGAACTATAAAAACTTTCTTGAGCGATTGTTGTTATCTCTACTAATGGAGATTTCCATTGATGGGCAATTGAGGAAAATATTTCACCTATTTCTGCAAGTTTTGATTGTTGCATTATAAATTGTCTACTTTTTTCTCTCTCTTTTTCTAGTTTCTTTTCTTTTTCTATCTTATCATTCAATTTCTTTTCAGCATATTTTCTTAAATAAATATTATGAGCCAAACCAATAATCAAAATAAGCAAAATTGGAGAAATCATAAAAACAAAATCAATAAAACCTCTATATTCATCAAAAAATGTCAAACTTTTATTTACAATTGTATATGGCATGGGTAAATTAATCACAGACAAAAAGAACTGATCTAGTTTTAAAGAATCAAAAACATAATACAAATCTTTTGATATTACAATAGTACTAGTCTGATCCTCTAATAAATCAAGAGCCATCTGGCCAGAAGTTTGACCAAATTTATAAAGATCAACTATTTTTCCACCTAAAGCTCCTTTTTTATTAAATATTGAATCAGTAATAAATATAGGAACCTTAGAACCTTTGATAAAATGAGCAATATCTTGATTTTTATTTAAATTTCCATTACTATTTTTATAAAATCGAACGAATAATATAGCACTATTTTCTTCAAATTTTGAGAACCTATTTACCAATTGAGACAAATTATCTTCCCGTAAATATATTAATTGATACTTTTCATCAAAATCATCCATCAATTTTTTAATCAAAGGTTCAGTATGAGTTGCATTAATGCTTTTATCATTAATAATATATAGTTTTTTTATTGTAGGCATCATCTGCTCTATTAATCTTACATTTGCTTTCAAATCTCTTTTTTCCAACAATGCAGAGACCTTATTTTCTAAGTCATATTTTTTTGTATTATTTTCATTATAATTTTCAATTCCAACTGCTAATATTCTTTCATCAGTAAAAAATTGATTATAATTTTCTAAGACAAAATCATAAGCAAATCTATCAACGCTGATAACCAAGTCATATTTTCTATTTTTTAGTTGTATCGTATATAACTGCTTTAATTTATTGTAATATTCTTGGGATGTTATTCTTTTTGAATCCATATATAAAATATTCATATCAATATTTGAATGGGAATAAAAAGTTTCTTCTATCCCTTTAATAATGCTATCACTCCATTCATAACCTTTATGATATGAATTTACAATAAGTATTGAAGAGTTTGCAAAGATAAAGTTAGTAAGTATAATAAAAAGTAATAGTATTTTTCGCATAAGGTATTATAGATATTTTAAATAAGAATAAAATAAAAAAGATATCGTAAAACGATATCTTTTTATATTTATAGAATCATATATCCTAAGAGTACTAAAGCAGACAAGTAAACCATTCCAAAAATAGCGCCTAGTCTCCACCAAACAGCTTGTGTAATATATCCTGCCCCATACCAAATAGGAGAAGGTCCTGTTGCATATGGTGTAATAATTCCCATTAATCCAAGTGAACCTACTAATAGTAAAGCTAAAGGTTCTATCATATTTCCAGGTAAAAGATTACTTGCAACACCTAAAAATAATGGAAGTAAAGCAACTGTATGTGCAGTAACACTTGCAAAGAAGTAATGAAATATAAAGAATAGTACTACAAGAGTTATAACAATTGTAACAGGATCAAGTCCCACTAATCCACCAGAGATTAAACCAGCTGCCCATTTTAAAAATCCTACTTTTTTAAGACCACTTGCCATTGCTACTAAAGTTGCAAACCAAATAAAAACATTGATAGCACCTTTATTTGTTATTACATCTTCCCAAGAAATTACATTAGTCAATACCAAAAGAGATAATACCGCAATTGCAGCTGTTGTACCATTTACACCAATTGTCTTGCCAAATATCCACATAGCCAAAGCTAATATTCCAAGCCCAAGCATTAGTAATTCTTTTCTTGTAATAGGCCCCATTAACTCCAACTCTTTTGCGGCCCATTTTGGAGCTTCTGGTGAATGTTTTTGTTCTGGTGGATATACTATATATGCTAAAAAAGGTACTATTAAAAATAGTGGTACCATAATAATAGCTAAAGTATTAAACCATTGCCCCCATTCAATTATTATCCCCGTACTTTTTTCTACTAAAGACACAGCTAACAAATTTGGAGCAAGAGCAGTTAAAAACATAGAACTAGTAACACAAGTAGCAGCAATTGCAACCCAAGAGATATAAGAACCAATTTTTCTTGGCTCATTGTCAGGAGTTGAATTAAACATTTGTGGTATATTTATTGCGATTGGGAAAATTGTCCCTGCACTTCTTGCGGTATTTGATGGCATAAAAGGTGCTAAAATACCATCAGCAAATGCAACTGCATATCCAAGCCCTAAGGTAGTTTTACCTAGAAGTTTTACAAGCAGTAAAGCAATTCTTTTACCCAAGCCCGATTTTTTATAACCAAGTGCAAACATAAATGCTGCAAATATCAACCAAATAACACCATTCGAGAAGCCACTTAGTGCCCAATCTCTGCTAGCCTTTGCTGTTTCACCTACAAGTCCAAAAGTTGCTGAAAAAGCAACACCAGTTAGCCCAATTAAAGCAGCTGGAATTGGCTCTAAAATTAAAGCAACAATTACACCTAAAAATACTGCGAAAAAGTACTGTGCATTTTGAGTTAAACCCTCTGGATTTGGAAGTAGCGCGACAATAATTGCAATTAACAAAGGTAATGCAATTTTCATTTTTTTATTAGAAAACATAATATACTCCTTTTATAAGTTTTTCTTAAGTAGAAGTATATATCTTTAAAATGACCTTAGTATGACTTTTTAATTATAAAAAATATTTATAATTTAAGTTAGTAGTTTTAGTGACTTTGAGCAATAAGAACATCTTCAATCATCTTATCCAAATCACCATCCAAAATACCATCAACATTGCTGTATCCAATATTGCTTCGTGTATCTTTTATCTGTTGATAAGGTTGCATAACATATGAACGAATCTGATGACCCCAACCAATTTCACTTTTTGATATCCCTTGTTTTTCTGCCGCAAGTTTTTCAAGCTCTAATTCATAAAGACGTGATTTTAACATCTTCATTGCACTTGCTTTGTTTTTATGTTGACTTCTGTCATTTTGACATTGAACTACAATATTTGTCTCTATATGCGTGATACGGATTGCCGATTCAGTTTTATTTACATGTTGCCCACCTGCTCCACTTGCACGATATGTATCAATTCGAATATCTTTATCTTCAACTTCTATATCAATATCATCATCAACCTCAGGACTTACCATTACAGAAGCAAATGAGGTATGTCTTTTTGCATTAGAGTCAAATGGACTAATTCGTACAAGTCTATGTATACCATTTTCTGTTTTTAGGTATCCATAAGCATTTATACCACTAATTATGATACTTACATCTTTTATACCAGCTTCATCACCATTTTGATGATCTAGTATTTCAACTTTAAATCCACGTCTTTCTGCCCATCTTAAATACATACGATAAAGCATATGCGCCCAATCACAAGATTCTGTTCCACCAGCACCTGGATGAATAGAAACAATAGCATTACTACCATCATCATTACCACTTAGCATAACTTCAATTTCAGTTTTTTGAATTATCTCTTCTAATTTAGAGGCTTCTTCGAACAATGATTCTATTGTTTCTGTATCATCCTCTTCCATAGCCATCTCATAAAGCTCACTAGCATCAACAATTGATTCATTTGCTTTATTAAACTTACTAAGCTTACTTAATAATCTATTCTTTTCCTGACCAATCTTACTTGCTCTTTCTGGACTATTCCAAAATTCAGGTTCCTGCTCTATTGTTATAATCTCATCTAGTCTTTGTTCTATAACTGATGGCTTTAAAATTGATTCTATATTATTTAGTTTTTGATTTAGCGTTTTTAAAAGTTGTGTATATTCATAATTATCCATGTGTGATTATACCAATGGTATTAATCAATTTAACTTAAATTTAATATATTTCTTAATAAAAATAAAGCTTTGTTATACTATCCTTAGAGAAAATTAATATAAAGAAAAATTATGCTATTAGACGGACATGGAAGAAAAGTAAATTACCTTAGAGTTTCAGTAACAGAAAGATGTAATTTTAGATGCCAATATTGTATGCCAGAAAAACCTTTTTCTTGGCTACCCCAAGAAAACCTATTATCTTATGAAGATATGTTTGAATTTATTAAAGTTGGTATAGATGAGGGAATAACGAAAGTTAGAATAACAGGTGGTGAACCACTATTGAGAAACGGACTTAACAAATTTATAAAAATGATTAGTGATTATGATAGTACTGTAGATTTAGCAGTAACTACAAATGCCTTTTTGTTAGAAGATGCAGCACAAAAACTTAAAGATGCAGGACTTAAAAGAGTTAATATCTCTTTAGATAGTTTGAAACCTGAAGTTGCACATCATATTGCGCAAAAAGATGTATTGGCTAAAGTTTTAAGAGGAATTGATAAAGCTCAAGAAGTTGGAATCAAAATTAAAATCAATTGTGTACCATTAAAAGATATCAATGATGGTGAACTTGTTGATTTATTAGAACATTGTAGAGATAAAGGTTACGAGATAAGATTTATAGAATATATGGAAAATTCTCATGCAAATGTAAAAGCAGGTTTAAATTCTCAAGATATTCAAAATATTATCAAAGCAAAATATAATTTCACAAAAGCACAAAGAGAAGGAAGTTCTCCATCTCAATCTTATATTTTAGATGATGGTTATAAATTTGGTATAATAGAACCGCACTTAGATGATTTCTGTTCTGATTGTAATCGTATAAGACTTACTGCAGAAGGTTTTCTAATTCCTTGTTTGTACTTCGAGGATGCGCTTAGCATTAGAGATGCAATAAAAGATAAAGATATTAAAAAAGCAGCAAGTATACTAAAAGAAGTTCTTAAAAATAAACCAGAAAAAAACAAATGGGGAAGCGAAGATAGCTCAGACAGAGCTTTTTATGAAACAGGTGGTTGATTTAGTCACATCATATAAAATGTCTTAAAGTGATGGATTCAATTCTATCACTTTTTTTATGCCAAAACTATTAGTACAGAGTATTTTATAAAAAAATATATATTATAAAAAATCAAAAGCACCTAACATAAAAAAGAATAAAAGATATAAAAAAGAATAAAAGATATAAAAAAGTACACAAATA
>Ga0193956_1001235_pt1 | contig 10401 bp, 7 predicted proteins | sample BB_7_MG_FD_140358 | JGI IMG/M metagenome (GOLD analysis project Ga0193956, IMG submission 140358) | Microbial mat bacterial communities from the Broadkill River, Lewes, Delaware, United States - BB_7_MG | ecosystem: Environmental > Aquatic > Freshwater > River > Microbial mats | place: USA...
AGCGGAACAAAACTACCGCAGACGGCTGGCATTAAGTGCAATGTTAAGGTTTCTTTTTTTCTACTATTTCCCAATGTCCGTGTTTTCTACCGCCAACACGTTTTAATTTATTTTCGGTTTTTAATTTATCTATTTGTTTTTCAACTGCACGAGTAGAAATTTTTATTTTCTCTGCTAATTCAGGTATTGTAATTTGATTATTTTCTTTTATTAATTCTAAAATCTTTACCGAACTTTTTACCGAACCTTTTACCGAACCTTTTACCGAACTTTCGGTATTAGAGTTTGTTTTCATATTATTAGGCAAATTGTTAAATATTATCCAAAATCCGGGTTGGTCGTATTCAAAAATTGGTTCGGGAAGACCTTTTGCTTTGCATTCTTCTAAAATCTTTATTGTTCCACGTCCCCAAGCTTCAATCATACCAGCTCTGAAAAATGTAGATGCAATATCTGGATTGTAGGGAATTGAAGAATGTTTTTGCTTTAATTTATCAACTGTCCATGTTTCTGGTAACTGCCCTTCATTCCAAAACATTATTTTATCATCGTAAACACTAATCTGAACTGGGTTTCCGCTACTGTAATCTTTATGCACAACTGCGTTAATCAATGCTTCTCTTAATGCTGGCTCTGGATAGTCGTATTCTTCCACTCTGTAAATTCTTTGGTAGCTGATTGTTGCTTTTAAATATTTCGTAAGCAACAAATCCATAGTTTTTTCAACCTGCGAAAATAAATCTCCGTTTATTACGTCCTGAAATAATAAATCATCATCTGTTCTGAAATAACCAATTTTGATGTAAGCACCTGTAATAAATTTCTCTGGTTGGTTATGAAATAACAATACCGATGCTCTTGTGAGATATTTATTCTCAGATAAATGTAATTTATCCAATAATTGCTCAAAAGTTTCATCAAGTATATTTGTCTCTAAACGTTTACTTTTTATTGCCTTTTTTCTGAATAATTCAAAAACATTTTGTTCCAAATCTTTAACCGAAACGTATGGAACAGGGACACTATCCCAATGTTTACCTTGTTTTCGTAAAAGAAATTTATCTAATGCAGTTCCTTTCAATTCTTGCTTTGTGCTTCCGCTTCTGATATGGTATTGTCCTTTGTAGCTTACAGGAAATGGGTATGGTTCTGTTGTTATTTCAAGATATTGTTTGTTGTCGTCTGTATGCAAGTTAATCTCTACAACTACTCCTAAATGATTTCTGACTTTATTCGGTATCTCGTCTAATAATTTTGTAGCATTATCAATACCAACTATTTTTCCTTTATCGTCAATTCCTATAAATAGTTTACCGCAGTCAGCATTAGCAAATCCGCATATCCATTTTAAATATTCGTCTCGCCAACTTTCTTTCCATTCTATGTTTTGATTTTCTTGCATTTGTGTTTTTGTTAAACGCTATAAATTATATTGCCTTTGTAGACATTTTGTTTTATTTGTTCCCAATTATTTTTATGCAGTTCAAAGAAATATGTATTTTGTATTTTATTGTTCGGTAATTTTATTTCTTCACTTTTTACTATTTTAGAACCGTATTTTAGTAGAGATTTAATTGATTTTTCGTTATTTACATCTGTTGTGAAACAAATTTTATGAATATTTAAGCAATTAAAAGCATAATTAAAAACTAAATATTTTGCTTCTTTATTGTAATACGAATTTTGATATTTAAGTCCAAGCCAAGTTCCTGAAAACAAATAATTAACTTTGCTTTTAAAAAGTCTGATATTTCCTGCGATATTGTTTGTTTTCTTATCTATAATTGAAAAAATTAGTTCTTTGTTTGTATTTATTTTATGAACACATTCATTTACATACTCTTCAAGCTCTTTTATATTATTAATTTGAGTGTAAAAAGCATGAAATTTCCAAATTTCTTTATCAAGTGCAATTTTTTGCAAATTTACAAAATCATCAGATAATATTCTTCTTAATTTAATTCTATCTGTTTCAAGAACTGTGTTTATATCCCAATTTTTCATTTTATCTGATTAACCTTAACGTGTATTGCTTTGTTTTTGTTGGCTTTTTCGCACTTCGTAAATTGAAAGTAAAATGTCAATTTTTCAGCACTTTGATACATTTTTGCACTTTGAAAAGCCAATAAAATCAAAGAAAATGTTAGATTGATTTGCGTTCTATTGCATTGTGTTTCATTGATATTCCTTATTTTCAGTGATTTATAATTTTAACTTATATAGTTCGGTGTAATAAAAAGCAAGTAAATGTAATAAAAGTTATACCAAAAGTTGCACCTTAAATATATTTTTTATATCTTTGTTTCAGATAAATAGAGAAAATATTTGCATTATTTTCTTTTCAAAAATAAGGTATAACTAATAAAACACACAAAATGGCATCAATAAAACTAATTTTACGTAAAGACAAAGTTAATAAAAAAACAGGAGAAGCACCAATTTATTTGAGAATAATTAAAGATAGAAGGACAAAATTTATGTCTGTTGGAATTAGACTAAATCCTAAATATTGGAATGAAAATCAACAAAAAGTCCGTAAATCATATAAAAACTCGGCTCGTTTGAATGCTTTTTTGTCCCAGAAAGTATCGGAAACAGAGAACAAAATATTAGATGAAACTTCAAAAAATCGGAATATTTCTACCAAAGATTTAAAAGAAGCTATCATCGGAAAAGAACCTCCCAAGTTTTTTGAATTTGCTCATAAAAGAATTGAGACAATGAAAGCAAAACTTTCGTTAGGTTCATATAAAAATTATAAAAGTTATATTGTGAAATTTGGAAAATATGCAAAAAACAAAAATTTGTATTTTGAAGATATTACTGTCGGTTATTTAAAGGATTATGAATATTATATGAGGCATGAATTAAACAATGGAGACACGTCAGCCGAATTTAGTTTTAGTATAATAAAACTAATTTTTAATGAGGCTATTAGAGAGGATTTTATAGGATATGAAATATATCCGTTTCGGAAATATAACCTAAAAAAAGGAAAATCTACAAAAACTTTTCTTAAAGAAGAAGATTTTGATAAACTGTTAAATTATAGTCCGTTAGAAGACGAGCAAGTTGCTTACGATATGTTTCTATTTTCCTGTTATGCAGGTGGTTTGCGTTTTTTTGATGTTTTTGAGTTGCAATGGGAACACTATATTGAAAAGGAGCAACGGTTTGGTAAAATTATTCATAAAACAAAAAGATTTTTGCAATTTAAACTTCCACAGCAAGCAATTGATATTTTAGAAAAATATAAAACAAAAGACGACAAACAAACTGATTATGTTTTTAAGTTGTTAGAAAATGACCGTGTATATACGGAAGTGGAATTGCTTAAAAATAAACATAATAGGAGTGCATCAATAAATAGACGTCTGGATAAAATAGGCAAAAAATTAGAATTACCATTTAAATTAACGTTTCATATAGCTCGCCATACTTTTGCTACACTCGCACTAAAACTCGGTATGCGAATGGAATACGTAAGCAAAATTCTTGACCATTCTGATATTAAAATCACACAAGTTTATGCAAAAATAATTAATCAGGAACTTGATAAAGCAATGGAAAATGTTTTTAAATAATTTCCGTTAAAAATGAAAAATGAGCCAGCTAAATACTGGCTTTTTTTATGCTCATAAAATGAGGGTGAAGATTTAATTTTTTTTTAATTTTTTTTAACCTATTTTATTTAACTGACTATTAGTGATTTACTTTCAAAAAAACAAATAACAAAAATCTTTACCTTTTTTATTTTCAGGGTTAAAGCCTCATTTTCAACATATTTTTGCCTTATATTTCTTTCAAATGTTGCAACAGAGAAGGATTTAAACAAAACTAATGTTTAATCTTAATAAAATTTAAAGAAAATGGACGTAAAAATAATATCCAACGAGGACTTCAAACTGCTAATAACAAAAATTGAGAGTTTGGAACAAAAAATAGTAACGTTATCAAAAAAAGACCCTCTTAACGAAACTTGGCTTGACATAAATGAAGTTTGTGAAATTCTAAATATTTCTAAAAGAACTTTGCAAACATACAGAGACACAGGTATTTTAGCTTTCAGCCAGCATGGAACAAAAATATATTTTAAGGCAAGTGATATTCAAAAATATTTTGAAAAAAATTACAAACCTGCTTTTAAAAATAATAAATCGGTGGGCTATGTTAAATAAAGAAAATATACTAAAACAGACAAATAACGGACTTGATTTTTTCAAGTTCGTTATCACTGATTTGCAGGTAAATGGCAATAGGTGTAAAAATGTAAAAAATCCTTTTTATGAGGACAAAAAAGCGAGTTTGAGTGTTTTTTTCAATAATAATAAATGGTTTTTTAAAGATTTTGGCGATGCAAAATATTCGGGAGATGTCTTTAAATTTGCAAATTTTTATTATAATTCCAATAATTTTCAGGAAATAATTGAAAATATAAACAATGATTTATTTTTAAATTTGAAAAAAATACCATCAAAAAATATTTCTACTAAAATAGAAAAGCAATTGTTTCATATTAAAAATAATTCTAAAAAAGAAGCTATAAAGTATCTAAATAACAGAAACTTAACTAATTCAAAAGGTTTTTATCAGGCTAATGCTTTTGAAAAATATCCTACAGCGGTTGTTTTCATTAATCACAACGAAACTGGTTTTGAACGTAGATTTATTGTCTCAAAAGAAGAGTTAGAAAAACTTGATTTACCAAAAACAATGTTTTCTGGTGTAAAAACAAATAGCTTATATACAGCAGGATACAATAAAAACGACAAAAAAGTTTTTATCTGTGAAGGAGTAATAAATGCCTTGTCGTTTGTTGAAAAAAAATACTCTGCAATAGCAACTTTTGGTGCAAATAATTTGCCAAGTGCTAAGTTGTTAGAGACTTACATCAAAAACAAAACGGTATATCTTGCAGGAGACGGAGACGATGCTGGCGATGATTTTAATGCTAATTTGTGCAAAATAATTATTGAAAATAATATCAAAGTTAAAGAATTGTATAAAATGTTTTTTCCTTTTGGTGATGATGCAAATAGCTTATTATTAAATGATAATGATATTTTAAATAGTAATTTTTTACAAATTGTAGATATTGAAAAAGAAAAATATAACTTGACTAAAAACTCTAATAATCAATCTATTGAAAAAGATATTTTGACGTTTCCTATTGATATTTTTCCGAAAGATTTACAAGATATTATTATTTCGGCAAATGATTCGTTAAAATTTCCGATAGATTTTTTTGCAAGTTCTATTCTTTTTACTACCTCAGTTTCAATTGGTAACAGGCTAAAAATAAAAGTAAAAAATGGTTGGTATGAAAATGCTCTTGTTTATATTGCAATTGTTGGGCGAGCTGGCACAAACAAAAGCCACCCACTCAGTTTTGCACTAAAACCGCTTTTTGATATTGATAAAAACTTCTATAAAATTTATGAAAATGATTTTGATAAATACGATACAGTCAAGGATTTATCTAAAAAAGAATTAGAAAAAGATGATTTAGAAAAAATGGATATGCCAAAACTTCGGCAAACAATTGTTTCAGATATTACGCCAGAATCTCTCAACGAGGTTCACAACAATAATAAGAGTGGACTTGGTTTATACAAAGACGAGCTAACTGCTTGGATTAATGAATTTAACAGGTATCATAAGGGAGGCGACCAGCAATTTTGGCTGAGTAATTGGAGCGGAAAAACGATAAAAGTAAATCGTAAAAATAGTAAGCCAATTTTTATTGACAATCCGTTTATTTCGGTTTGTGGAACGATACAAACTGCTATATTAGACGAACTTAATAAAGATAATATGGCAAAAAATGGTTTCCTTCATAGAATTTTATTTGTTATTCCTGATGATTTAGAAAAAGAGTATTTTTCAGATATTGAAATGCCTGATAACAAGATAGATAAATATCAAAATATTATCAAAAAAATATATTCCTTAAGAGACGAACAGGATTATGAAGGTATAGAATATAAGGCAGAAGTAAATTATTCTTATGACGCAAAAATACGTTTTAAAAAGTGGTTTAATTATAATACAGATTTAATTAACGATAAAAACATATCAGATAATATAAAAAGTATTTACTCTAAATTTGATATTTATATTTCTCGTTTTGCTTTAATTTTACAAATAATTAAATGGTCTTGCAACGAAGAAGATTATAAAATTATATCTCTTGATACTATTGAAAAAGCAATTAAATTGACTGAATATTTTAGACAAACAGCTCTTAAATTTAATAAAATTATCAGTTCAAAATCGGATAAGTTAGATAAAAAAGAGTTTGCTAAATTCTTGAAAAATAAAGGTAATTCTTACCGAGAAATTGCTGATATTTTAAATATTGGAAAATCTTCGGTTGGAAAATGGTTCAAATAACAGCTATGGACAGTGGACAGTGGACAGCAAAAAATAAGCATTTAACTATCTAAATAAAAGGTTTTTAAATGCTTTTTTTTTCGTTTTTGCTGTCCACTTTTTTTTTGTATTTTACTATTTTTAAAATTTTTAGTGGACAGTTGTTTTTACTCATTTACTCTATAATTAACTTTAAACAAACAACTTAACTCAAAAAAAAATGCTGTCCACTGTCCACTGTCCACAGCTATATTTTTATTTTTTTTTTTACTATTTATTTTTTAATTTTGAAACATTAATTATCTTATATAACTACAAATTATGGCATACATATTAAAAAGAAAAAGAGAAAACGATTTTTTTGAATATATGAAAGTTTTTGAGTTATCTCAAAAAAAAATATCTGACGAAGAAAAAATTAATAATGATAAAGAAATAAAAAATTATCTTAATTCTAAAAAATTTAAACCAGTAGAAACTATTGTTTGTGATGATAAAACTTTGTTTATTAATGGTTATATAAATTTATATTATATTGGTTATTTTTTATCAAGAATAAATTATTTTGAAAACGAAATACTTTTTAATCTTAAAAGAATTGATGAGAAATATATTGCATTAAATTATTTTATTGATTTAGAAAAAGATATAAATAACTTACATAAAGCATTTTATGAGGAAAAAACTCCAGGCACAGAAACTTTTTATTTTATTAATTTTAACAGAATATCTTTTCCCAAAGAAATGGCACACCCTCATTCTTTGGCTGTTCCAAAAGTTGCAGTATATGATTTACAACCTGTTATAAGATTTATTTTAATAAAAATAAAGAAATTATTAGAATTAGTAAAAATAGAATATGAAAAAATTAAAAATATTCCTGAAAAAGTTTTTGAAAAAAGATGGACGGTTGCTGTTTTTGCGTTATATTTTCATTACATGTTTAAAGCTAAGGAGTTAGAAAGTTTTAACGAAATAGCAGAACGTAAAAAAATAAAAATAGAAAAAGCAATGGAATTAGCACATATTAAAGAAGGATTTGAGTATAAATCAAGTTTTTACAATATATATCTAAAAATAAGTAGTGAAAATAGTAGTGATGAGAAAAATCCTGTTACTTTAAAAAATCTTCATACACTTGTTAATAATTTGAATAACAGAAAGGTAATTAAATTGATAAAAGAAGAAATAGAAGGCTTGCTGTAAAAATGGGTGAAGATTTATTTTTTATTTATCTGATTATCTGAATAATATATTTAACCTTTTTGAGAACAAGGGTTAGACCTGAAAAATGAGCTTATTTTTGTTTAATTATTAAATTTTAATTTTTAAACATAGAAATAATGAGAACAAAATCTGTAAAAATTTACGTGTCGGAAGAGACACATGTAGTTTTAAGTCAAATTCAGGAGGATTTAAAAGAAAAATTGCAAAAAAAAATTGCATTGTCAGAAATTTTATTGGAATTTGCAAAAAAAGGAATGCAAAATTATTCAAAAACAAATTTTAATATTGACAAAGAAGAAGAAATTGATAAAATTGCTATAACAATTAATGTTTCGGGCAGAGATAACGAAATTTTAAGTCAAGTTCAGGCAGATTTGAAAGAAAAATTACAAAAAAAAGTAGCTTTGGCTGAAATTTTATTGGAATTTGCAAAAAAAGGAATGGAAAATGATTTTACTCAAAATAAAATTGCAAAAAATGATGTAAAAGATAGATTTACCCAGAATGAAGTTGCAAAAAATGATGTAAAAGATAGATTTACTCAAAATAAAAATGACTTTACTCAAAATGAAATAGCAAATACTCAAAATTATCATGCTTTTACCCAAGATTTAGTAGCAAAACAGTTGCAAAATACTCATAATGAGCAATATTTTGATGAAAAATATAATAATTTTGAGCAAAAAAAAGAGGAATTAAAGGAGTTGGAGCAAGATTTAAAAGTATTTGAAGATGAACTAAAAGAAGACCGAGAAGATTTATATCAAAAACGTTTAGAATTACTGGATACACAGGAAAAAGTGAATACAAATCTTTTTAAAACAAAAGAAAAAGACTTTATTATAAGTAGGTTAGAGAAGGAAATGATAAAACTTACCAAAGATTTTATTCAAAAAAACACAAAACAAACAGACAAAATTTATAAACTTGAACAAAAAAATAATAGAGATATTGAAAAATATGAAGACAAAATTTTTGAATTAGAAAAAGATAAACGAAAATTACTGGGCAGATTAGAAAAACTTGAAAATACTCTAAAAGATATTTTGAGAGAATTAAAAGATTTAAAACGTTCTAATAATTTGTTATACAATAATTTAGAGCATTCAAATAGTTCTTTACACAAATTAATTTCTAAAAATAAGGAAAAAACTACTCTTGATTATATTGAACCCTATTTACCTGCAATTATTACCTTACTATCTTTAAATAAGGATATTATAGCAAATAATTTTAAGAATTTGAAAAATGAATTTTTTAAACCAAAACCTGAAAAAGATAAAAAAAATTTGAAGTAAATTTTTGATTAATTTTGCTAACAATTTGTCTCTGTTGTTGTATAAAGATTGTGCTTGGGAGCTTATCTTTTTACAACAACTCGGACTGTAAAAATTGTTTTGATATTATTCCTTGCCTTCAATTATTGCTATTTCGGGAATTGTGTTCATTTTTTCTATGCGTTTTTTTACTTCGTGTTGGGCATCATACAATTCTTCAAAAACGGTGTTTATTGTTTCTGTTTTTTGGTGCAAAGGCATTTCGCTTGTTATTGTGGGTAAGTTTTGCAGGAATTGTAAAATATCTTTGTTTGCCGTTTTTAGCTCCTCCTCAAAATATAGCTCGTAAACCATGCCGTCTATTATTTGCTCAAAATAATGCGATTGCAAATGTTCGTCTTGCTCTTTTAAATGAAGAATATAATCTACTATGGTAATGAAAGGGGTTTGAGCCGATTTTGAAATGGTTTTTATTGGTAATTGTTTTATATCATTAGGATAAAGACCTATTGCACTTCGGCGAACTTGATTAAAAAACCATTTTGCAAAACTGGAATTAAGTATTGACAAACAATATTTTATATTATAATTTTCAGATATTTTATTTAATTCTAATCGTTTTTTTGCTATGTCATATTTTCCTTTTACTTTAAAATCTTTGGCTACCGAATTATCAATACTTCTATTTTGAATAATTTTTAAATTATGCCAAAAAGTAGATATAAAAGTGCTATCATTTGATATTAAACCTGTTGCATCATAAATAGCATCGGTCATGCGTCCTATTACTATTTTTGGATAAATATATAATTCAGGAAAAGTTGGTCTTCTTGTAAGAGCAGGGCATCGTTTTGTATTCCATTCTAAATATCTAATTTTTTCAATTTTGTATGCTTTAATATTTTTACCTTCAATATATGGTGCGGAATTAATTTTATTTATTGTTTCGCTTATTAAATCTGATTTTTTAAACTTTCCTTTTGCCTTTTTTTCATCTGCATTTAAAACTAATCCGACACTTAAATAAAAAATATTTCCCCATTGTATTGTATTTTTAAATTTAAAATCTTTTTTAATTATTTCGTTAAAAACATTATTTTTTAAATTAGTTTGCAATTTTGTTTCTAAAATTTCCACATTTCCAAACTTCTCTTTATGTTTTAATCTTTTTGGTTTATGTTTAGAAAAGTCTGAATTTTCGTATTGAAAAATAATATTTTTTACCATCGCTTCAAAAACATCTAAATTCATAAGAAAATCTATCCTATCAATTTTAGAATTATCAATAAAAAAGTTTCTTGACTTTAAAGCATATTTTGCTGTTAAATATGCAGAAGGAATAATATAAGTAATATTTCCATTTTTATTAAGAAGGCTAAATCCTTTTTCCATAAAAGCAACATACAAATCCCATTTTTCCCAAAGAGTTTTATATTTTTTACTTGCTAATAATTTATCTCTAAAGTTTAAATGTTCAAGCCCGCTGTCTGCTCTCACATACGGCGGGTTTCCTATCACAATATCA
>Ga0193956_1001239_pt1 | contig 10355 bp, 7 predicted proteins | sample BB_7_MG_FD_140358 | JGI IMG/M metagenome (GOLD analysis project Ga0193956, IMG submission 140358) | Microbial mat bacterial communities from the Broadkill River, Lewes, Delaware, United States - BB_7_MG | ecosystem: Environmental > Aquatic > Freshwater > River > Microbial mats | place: USA...
ACAAGCTATAAATATCTTATATATGCAAAATCACAAGAGTTTTATAAAACATTAGGACAAATAGTAGCAAATCAAAATAAGCAAGATATAGAGACTATTTTAGCAAAATATAAAGATGGATTTACAAAAGCTATTGCTATAAAAGGTAATAGAAATAAAACTTATAATGTGATACTTCATATCTTTGGATACTTTAAAAAAGATTTATCAAAAGATGAAAAAGAGTTAATTATAAGTAGTTTTGATGAATATAAAGATGGAATTATTCCTTTAATTGCAGTTACAAAAATATTAAATCTACTTGTAACTAGGTTTGATGAAAAGTATCTAAAAACTCAAAAGTTTTTAAACCCATATCCAAAAGAGTTAGCCTTAAGAAGCGATGTAAAAGCGTATAAATAGATGAAACAAATATTATGGTTTAGAAGAGATTTAAGAGTAAAAGATAGTGTTATTTTACACTATGCAAGTGGTGTTGTTTTGCCTATATTTATTTTTGATAAGAATATATTAGATAAGCTTGATAGTGATGACAAAAGAGTTACATTTATATATAAAAGTGTTTTGAGTTTAAAAAAACAGCTTCAAGATATAGGACTTGATTTGGCTATATTTTACGATACCCCTATAAATGTATTTGAAAAGTTAAAAGATGATTTTGATGAAGTTTTGTGTTCTTGTGACTTTGACTCTTACGCTATAAAAAGAGATAAAGATATAGAACAATTATTACCTATAAGAAGGTATTATGATAGCTATCTTATGCATCCAGATGATGGTTTAAAAGCTGATGATACACCATACAAAGTCTTTACACCATTTTACAAAAACTTAATGTCTCTTTGGGCTAGTGACAAAATAGAAGAGTATAAAATATCTCAAAATATTAGTTTGGAAAAGTATGGTTTTTCATATATACCAACACTTGAAAATTTAGGCTTTACACTACAAAAACTACCAGAGTTTTTATATAAAAGTGCAAATACTTTAATATCACAATTTTTACCAAAACTACAAAACTATCAAGAATCAAGAGACTTTTTTTATATGGATGGCACATCTAAACTTGCTACTCATTTAAGATTTGGACTTATCTCACCTAAACAAATATTTAATAAAATAAAAAAGTATCCAAATAGTGAGTTTTTTATCAGAGAGCTTTTTTGGAGAGAATTTTATAACTCTATTTTATACCATTTTCCAAAAAGTGAATATGAAAATTTCAACGGCAAAGAGATAGTTTGGAATGAAGATGAAGAAAAGTTCAAAGCGTGGTGCGATGGACAGACAGGAGTTCCAATAATAGATGCAGCTATGCAACACTTAAACAATACAGGACAAATGCACAATAGACTTCGTATGGTTGTAGCTTCATTTTTAACTAAAAATCTTTTTTTACCATGGAAGTGGGGAGAAGAATATTTTGCTTTAAAGCTTTTAGATTATGATGCAAGTGCAAATATAGGATCATGGCAATGGGGAGCTAGTACTGGTGCTGATAGTGTTCCATACTTTAGAGTTTTTAATCCATATAGCCAAAGTGCAAAGTTTGATAAAGATGGACTATTTATAAAGTCTGTTTTAAAAGAGTTAAAAGATATAGAACCAAAGTTATTTCATAAAGAAAATGGTGTTCAGAAAGATTTATTTGTAAACTATCCCACCTCTATAGTTGATATAAAAAAGTCACGACAAGAGGCTATAGAAAAGTTTAAATATTTGAACTAAGCACTTTTAAAATATTTCTACCATCCCCTTTTGCTTCATAAAGTAGATTATCAGCTTCTTCATAAAGTTTATCAATACTATTTATTTCTAATGCATTTTTACAAATCATACCCATAGAAACTGTGATATATTTTGATGCAGTATTCTTTTTATGTTCAATATTCATATCTTCTATAGCTTGTTTTATAGATTCTACATATTTTATAGACCTTGAAATGTCATTGGATTTAAATAAGAGTGCGAACTCTTCCCCTCCCACTCTAAAACAAAAGTCATCAGCTCTAACCATCTTTTCTTTTAATACAGTTGCTACACTGTTTATAACTACATCACCTTTAAGATGACCATATGTATCATTGTATAGTTTAAAATTATCAATATCCATAAGGACAAAACATACAACTTCGTTATCTCGTTGTTTACTTTGTATAAATTTAGGTGTAACCATATAAAAAAATCGTTTGTTGTGTATACCTGAAAGTGCATCTGTGATTGAGATATGTTCTAACTCTTTTTTATGTGTTATATCATGACGAACAGACATATATCCTATCTTTTCTTTTTCTTGATTATATATAGGTGTTATATATGTATACACCCAATAAAAACTTCCATTTTTATGTTTATTTTTTATCTCACCTTCCCAAGTTTTATTATCTTTTATAGTTGACCACATCTCTTTGTAAAGTTCAGAACTCATATCTTTATGTCTTATTATATTGTGCTGAGAACCTATTAGCTCGCTTTTAGTATATCCACATATTTTACAAAATGCATCTGAAGTATATGTAATGTTCCCTTTTAAATCAGTTTTTGAAGTTATCACATTTGTATCTATAATATCTACATATTCATTTAAAGTTTTTTCATAATTATGTCTCTCTAGTAAGTCAAGATTTAATCTATTTACAATTTTATAGATTATAAAAGCTATCAAAAAAGATAATATAAGCATAGTAACAAAAAAGATGACTAGCTGATTATAATATTTTTGTTTTAGTTCAATTATCCATTTGTCTTTTACTTGTAAAATTAATATTGGTTTATTTAACATTGGTAAATCTAATTTATTTGAAGTAAGTTTTGTATCAATAAAAGTGTCATTATTTAAAATATCATTGTAATTTGATGGAAAAATATCTTTTATATTGATTTTATTTTTTTTATATCTTCCCCAACTTTTATCTTTTTGATAATGGCTTAAAGTATACCCCTCATTATCTATTAAAATCATATTAAATATATCAGAATTGAAAAACTCACTAATTAAATATTCTATAGAAAAATTTACAATCAATGTACCTTGGAATTTTTTATTATTAATAATAGGGAGTATTCCTCTTACTATAGGTTTATAAGGTATCTCTATTTTTCTATTTTCAATATTTAGGTCAATATTTGAGAAAAATACATTTTGGGTGTTTTTTGTTTTTGCTTGTTTAAAATAATCTCTATTTGATTTGTCTTGTAGCTTATTATCATTTATAACTTTTATGCTTTTATTATCTGTTCTATCTACTCTTACTTTTTCTAAGCCATCTTTATCTAAATATCTAAATTGTGTAATTGATTTCTCACTATTCATTAATAACAGCATATTATTGATAATATTATTTTTTTGTGTCATATCACCTTCTAAATATTTAGAAAAACTTGAAGATAATTTAATAGAAGTTAGTAAAGAGGAAGAGTGTTCAAAATAATGTTTTATAAAAACCTCTCTTTCTAATATTTTTGTTTGAGATTTTGATGATGTAATATCATATGGCTTAGTAGAGAGAAAAAAAGTATAGATAATTGAAAATATAAATATATTTAATAATACAAAAGAACTAAAGATAAGTTTGATTTTTGTTTTATTGGAAAAGTCGTTAAAGTTAAAAGAAATCATTGTTTGCCTTAAATATTGATAAAAAATAAGTTTACTTAAAAATAACTTTATATCTTATTAAATATAACCTATGTTTAATATTATAAATTAATAAAATATTTGATATACTTTATAATGATTGAAAAAAATACTTATAGCATCAAAAAATTATTTATTGTTTTTATATTTTTTGGTATTGTACTTGCTTTGATAAATATAACTACAGAAAAATTATTTTTTGAAGACAATACTAAAAAAGTAGCTTTGGATAATGCAATCAAAAAATCAAAAGAGAGAGAAAGTATTTTAATTAACTTTCTAAATCAATCTAAAGATACATTACACTCACTTAGAGAAACAAATATCTTTAGTAAGTATCTAAAAGACGATTTAAACAAAAATATTGAATCTGAACTTTCAAATATATTTTTGGCATATTCTAAATCTCAACCATCGTTTATGCAGTTAAGGTACATTGATAAAAATGGTTTTGAAAAAATAAGAATTGATAGAGATAGGGAAAATTTAAAGCCTTATATTGTTCCAAATAATAAACTTCAAAATAAATCAAATAGATATTATTTTTATGATTCAAAAAGCAAATCATTAGAAAAAGTTTGGTTTTCTTCACTTGATTTAAATGTTGAAAATGGTAAAGTAGAAGTTCCTTATAGACCAACAATTAGAGCTATGCTCCCTATTAAAAGAAATGGTGTATTTCATGGTGTAATTATGATTAATTATTTAATGGACGATTTTTTAAGAAAATTTGTAAATAATCCACTATATGATAGTATTTTATGTGATAACAAAGGTTTTCCTCTATATCATTATAAAAAAGAAAAAAGTTGGGGATATTATAATGATCCTAAATATAATATATCTCAAGAGTTTCCATATCAATATAAAAATATCCTAAAAAATGATTTATATAAAACAGAACATATCGTTTCAAGAAAACTTGATGTAGAAGTGTTAGGTGGTTTAAATATGATATTACAGCTTAAAAGGTCATATGTTGAAAAACAAGATAAACAATCTAATTTACACCATATTATAATAGCTTCTATAACATTATTAGCCTCACTGATTTTAACACTTTTTATAGTAAAAGTATTTAGTAGGGCATTATTAAATATTGAAAAGTTAACTAATGCTAATGATAAATTAAATAAACAGCAAAATATAATAACTAATCAAGCAGTAGATTTAGAAGAATCTTTTGACGAATTACATGCAAGTTATGATAGTGTTTCAGAGTTGTCAAATATTTTAGAATTAGAGAAGATAAAATTAAAATCTATCTTGAATAATATTCCAGATCTTTTATGGGTGAAGGATATAGATGGAAAATATATAACTTGCAATAAAAGATTTGAAGATTTTTTTGGTGCAAGTGAATTTGAAATCATTGGTAAAACAGATTATGATTTTGTAGATAAAGAGTTAGCTGATTTTTTTAGAAATAATGATAAAGAAGCTATGAATTCAGATATTCCATTATCAAACTTTGAAGAGGTACCATTTGCATCTGATGGACATAAAGAGTATCTATTAACAACTAAGTCAAAAATAATTGATAATGATGATAACATCATTGGAATACTTGGGATTGGTAGAGACCTAACTGAAATAAATAATTATCAAAAGCAATTAGAACGACAAAAAGAGGAATTTGAAACAATTTTTAATAGTTCAAGTGATGGTATAGCTATATTAAATTTAGAATATAAGTTTATAAATTTCAATCCTGCATATTTAAAGATGACAGGTTTTACAACCGAAGAACTACTCTCTAAAACATCATTAGAGTTAGTTGCCCCAGAAGATAAACAAAAGACTATAGATATGTTATCAGTGGTTATAGAAAAAGGTCTTATAGAGAATTTTACAAAAACTTGTATTGTAAAAGATAAAAAAAGAATAATTGTAAATGAAGGTGTATCTTTGTTGCCAGATAAAAAAAGAATACTATTAATAACGACAGATATTACAAATGATAAACACTTAGAAGAGCAATCTAAACTTGCTTCAATGGGAGAGATGATAGGTAATATCGCACATCAATGGAGACAACCATTATCAGTAATATCTACAGGTGCATCAGGTATGAAGATACAAAAAGAGTATGGATTGTTAGAGGATACATTTTTTTATGAAACTTGTGATGAGATAGATAAAAATGCACAATATCTTTCTAAAACTATAGATGATTTTAGAGATTTTATTAAAGGGGATATTAAATTTTCAACATTTAAAATAAGTTTTGTTATAAAAAAAGCATTAGAACTTCTTGATGCGTCTTTAAAAAGTAATTATATAAATATAATGCTATCTATTAAAGATGATATGGAGATAAATGGTAATTCAAATGAGTTAGAACAAGCTCTAATAAATATTTTAAATAATGCAAAAGATGCGCTTGTAGAAAATATAGAAGAGGATAAAAGAGTTCTTTTTATCTCTACAAAAAGCTTAAATAATACAAGTCTTGAGCTTGAGATTTATGACAATGCGGGTGGAATTCCCAATGAATTATTAAATAAAGTTTTTGAACCATATTTCACCACAAAACATAAAAGTCAAGGTACAGGTTTGGGACTTTCTATGGTTCATAAAATTATTACTCAAAGACATAACCAAAAAATTTTTACATACAACAAAGAGTTTAGATATAAAGAGAAAAACTATAAAGGTGCATGTTTTACTATAATATTTGATAAAACAAATCAGATTCCACTATCTAACTAACAAAAATTAACTACCAAATAAACAAATATTGTAATATACTAAAAATAAAATAGGTTCTTAGATGAAAAATCTTGATTTAGCAGTTGTAGGTAGTGGTATAGGTGGAAGTTTAATATCTGCACTTTATATTGATAAAAATATAATCCTTTTTGAAAAAGATAAAAACCTTGGTGGCTGTGCTAGTACTTTTAAAAGGTTTGGAAACTACTATAATGCAGGTGCTACTACACTTGTAGGATATGAAGATGGACATATTTTAAAAAAGCAGTTTGATACTATAGGGTTAGAACCAAATATATCTAAAAGCGATATAGCCATAAGAGTGGTACAAAATGGTAAATCTTTAGATAGAGTAAAAGGTTTTGAGCAGTTTTTAGACTCTATAGAACAAATATATCCAAATACAAACAATAGAATTTTTTGGAGTAAAATAAAACAAATAGATGAAAAGTTTTGGCAGTTAAAAAATACATACTATGGAAAATATAGCTTATCTCACTACAAAAAAACAGCATCATTTATAGCAGAACTTTTTACAACTTTTGGACTTGACATACTTAAATCTGCAAGTGGTTTTATAAAAAGTACACTTGGAAATATATCAAAAGAGTATCAAAGTTTCTTAGACTCACAGCTTCTTATAACTGTACAAACTACCTCAAAAGATATATCTTTTTTATCTTTGGCATTGGGGCTTAGTTATCCTTTTCATGATGTATTTTATGTAAATGGCGGTATGGGTAGTATCATAGAAGAAATAGTAAAAGATATAGAAGTTAAGAAAAATGAGGAGATAAAAAAGATTATAAAAGATGGTAAAGACTGGATAGTAAAATCAGATAAAAATGAGTATAAAACAAAACAACTTATTTTAAATAGCTCTATATATCAAAGTTCAAATCTTTTTGAAGATGAAGATATAAAAAGATACTACGATAGCTTTAGTTTTAGTGATCAAAGTGCATTTGTAGTTTACCTTACAATTGATACTTCTAATATAAAAAAAGAGTTTTTAGAACACTATCAGTTTATATATAATGAACTTTTACCAAATAGTATCTCAAACTCTTTTTTTGTATCATTTTCAAAAAAAGATGATACAAAACTATCAAAAAACAACACACTAAGTGTTACTATATCTACACATACGAAAGCAAATATTTGGAAAAAGTTAAACAAAAACGATTATGAGTACCAAAAATCAAAAACTCAAGATTTTATCATAGATAAATTTTTAGAATATTTCACCTCAATACAAAAGCAAAATATCGTCAAATATTTTAGTGCTACATCTTTTACTTTCAATAGATATATAAGCAGATATAATTGCGGTGGAAAAGCTATAGGATTTAAAAATATCACTGAACTACCAAGTACAAATACACCTTTTGAAGGACTGTATAATGTAGGCGATACAGTATTTGCAGGTCAAGGATGGCCTGGAATTGCAGTAGGAGTAGATGTGTTACAAAGGCAATTAAATGAAATCAGTTGAACTACAAATATCTTTAAAAGATTGGGTTTATATTAGTATTATTGGTACTTTATTTGGACTTTTTATATCTTTGTTTTTTTACTTTTTAAATGAGATGTTTCAAAATATATCTACTGTTCTTTTTGGTACATTTAGTGCATTTTCAATAACTATATTTTCTTCACTATTTATATCTGTATCAAATAGTTATATATTACCAAGTGTAGCTAAAAAGTATTGGTATATTATAAGTTTTGGATTTTCATTTTTAAGTGGTGCATTGGGATTTTTGTTTTCTTATTCTTTATTTCATATAGTTGAAACAAATATCACTAATCTTATAGAGCCTTATAGTTTATATCTAACAGTTACAGTGGGTTCTCTTACTTTTCTTATAGGTCTTATACTTTATCAGTTTATATCTATGAAGTATAAAAATGAGTCTATAAAAAATGATATATTAACTTCACAAATCAAAGCACTTGAAAGTGAGCTAAATCCACACTTCTTATTTAATGCCTTAAACTCTATGAGTGAGTTAGTTTATGTAGATAGTAAAAAAGCTGAAGAGTCTATATTGAACCTATCTAAGTTTTTAAGAAATGCAATAAAAACAAAAAGTATCATAGATATAAAAGATGAGCTAGATATGGTAAAAACATACATAAATATTGAAAATATAAGATTTGAAGATAAGATAAAACTACATATTTCAAACAAATCTAAAGAAAATTTAGAAGTACCAAAGTTCTCTATACAACTTTTAGTAGAAAATGCTATCAAACATGGATATGAAAATAAAGAGTTAAATATCTATATAGAGATAGATAAAGATATAGAGGTGTCAAATGATGGTAAAAAAGTAAATAATCTTACTTTTGGTACAGGACTTTCAAATTTAAATGATAGATTAAAGCTTCTAAATATAGGAACTTTATTTATTATAAAAGATGATAATATAACTAGATTTAATATAAAGGTAAAAAGATGAAAATTTTAATAGTAGATGATGAAAAACTAGCAAGTAGTAGGGTAAAAAGAATTTTAAATGAACTTGGATATGAAGATATTACTGTGTTCAATGATAGTATGGAAGCTTTAAATAATATAACAAAAAACAAGTATGACTTAGTGTTTTTAGATATACAGATGCCAAATATAAATGGACTAGAACTAGCCAATAAAATCATAGAACTTGAACCAAAGACATTTATCATATTTCAAACAGCATACGAACAGTTTGCAATAGAAGCTTTTAAAAGTGGTGGAGTTGATTATATCTTAAAACCAACTACTAGTGAAAATATAAAAAACTCTATAGACAAGGTACAAAAATATATAGATAGTTCTTTTGAAAAACAGTCAAAAAAGATTATGGGAAAAAGTGGGGATAAAATATATCTAATAGAACTTGATGATATATTTTATATCAAAGCAGACCTAGATGAAGTTATCATCAAAATTCAAAATACACAGTGCTATGTAAGAAAAAAAATAGGCGATATGGAAAAACTACTAAAAAACAAAAACTTTTTTAGAGTTCATCGTTCAAGTATTGTAAATGTAGATAAAATAAAGTCTATGAAAAGTATAGATCAATCAAAGTTAGAGATTAGTTTTGATTCTATAGATGATATTGTTACAAGTTCTAAAGATGGTGCTAAAGAGTTTAGAGAATATTTAGAAAGAAGAAGTTTATAAACAAATAATATATAATAAAATAGGGGCTTATTGCCCCTCTTCAACTAAAAGACAACTCAAATTTGAGTGCTAAATTAAAATTTAAATTATATTAATATCTTTAAGTTGGATTAGAATAATTTAGTTTCTATTAAGCCTCAGAATTAACCTCCTTATATTTATATAAAAAAGTAAGCCTTAGTCTGTTGGTATTGGATGTTATTTACCAGTGCCGAAGTTATTTGACTAAAATATTTTGTAGAGGTTATACTATATAACCTCTACATCCTTAATATCAATACCTGACAATTTCTCCATTTTTTCCTCAACTATATCCAAAAACTCATCTCGATTTTTTATATCCATATTATTTTCTAACATCTCTAAAATATATTTTATCCCATTTGCATTGATTTTTTTTACACTTGCAAGATAGTGTGTAAATGCTATAAGTTTAACATCATTTATAGAGTAAAGTTTTTTAGAAGCTGTTTCTTTTTTTTGAGGTAATAACCCTTTATCCTCATACATCTTTAGTGTTCTTATCTTAGCAGTTAACAGCTCTGCAATAGAGCTTAGTGGTAAAATATCTTTATCATTATCTAGAAGTGCCAAATTTAATTCCTTATACATCTTTGTAGGATTATATAATTTTATTAATTAAAACTATATATTTTACTATATATTGTTTATAGATAAACATCAAGTATGTATATTAAATAACATAATAGTGTCAAATAATGACATATAATATGATAAAAAAACAAATAAATAATACCAATAATAAAGTATAAATTAATATAAATATGTTATATTTGTCATGTATTTAGTTTATATAAATCATTAAATATG
>Ga0193956_1001240_pt1 | contig 10343 bp, 5 predicted proteins | sample BB_7_MG_FD_140358 | JGI IMG/M metagenome (GOLD analysis project Ga0193956, IMG submission 140358) | Microbial mat bacterial communities from the Broadkill River, Lewes, Delaware, United States - BB_7_MG | ecosystem: Environmental > Aquatic > Freshwater > River > Microbial mats | place: USA...
TATCCAATGAGACAGAAGGATTATAAAAATCTAAGTAGATGATAGGTGAACTAATAGAAACTGTTATATTTCTTAGTTTTCGTCCATCTATATCAATAATACTAAACCATACAGAATCTTCACCTGGTCCAGGAATAGGACATGCTACACATACTCCAGCGATAACTGTTGCCGTACTTAACTTTGCAAACCTCTCTAAAAACTTTCGTCTATCTATTGTTATTTTACTGTCCATATTTACATTTTCCTTAGTTTTTTAAAAAAAATAATTTAGCCATATTTAATAAAACTAAATTATATTCTCTTATCCTTTAGCTCATATTTTATAAATTATATGAGCTAGTTTGGATATAAAGCTATTCTATTTTAGTTAATGCTTCAGATTTAGAAAAATCTGTCTCTCTAACTCCTTCTGCTGTATCGTTAATATCGTTAGCTATATAGAGTTGATTATCTATAAAATGAACAAGTGTATATGTTATCTCTCCCTCTATTTCAAAATCTATCTCTATGTTATCATTATCAACTCCACCAATAGTATATTTCGAAGTTGCTGTACTATTGAACTCATAAAATTCACACTCAGCACCTGAAAATGTAGTTATAGAAGATATATATGTATTATTACTATCAAATATTTTAGTAGCAATTTTAGAGTATTCATCTTCTGTGTCTATACAGTCACTTTTCCAAGTACCTACTATATTTTCTTTCATAGATTCTACTGTATTCTCATATTTAACTGGTGGTTTTTCATCTTCAACATCAATAACTATATCAGCTACTTTACTCAATGCTTCAGAGTTAGTAAAATCACTTTTTCGAACTCCTTCAGCACTTATATTATTGGCTATATAGAGTTGATTATCTATAAAATGGACAAGCGTATATGTTATCTCTCCCTCTATTTCAAAATCTATCTCTATATTATTATTATCAAGTCCACCAATAGTATATTTCCATTTTGCTGTACTATTGGATTCATATAATTTACACTCAGAACCTGAAAATTTAGAGATAGAAATTATATATGTATTATTACTATCAAATATTTTAGTAGTAACTTTAGAGTATCCATCTTCTGTGTCTATACAATCACTTTGCCAAGTACCTACTATATTTTCTTTCATAGACTCTACTGTATTCTCATATTTAACTGGTGGTTTTTCATCTTCAACATCAATAACTATATCAGCTACTTTACTCAATGCTTCAGAGTTAGTAAAGTCACTTTTTCGAACTCCTTCATCACTTATATTATTGGCTATATAGAGTTGATTATCTTTAAAATGAACAAGAGTATATGTTATCTCATCATATCTTTCAAAATCTATCTCTATATTATTATTAATAAGTCCACCAATAGTATATTTCAATTTTGCTGTACTATTGAATTCATAAAATTTACACTCAGCACCTGAAAATGTAGAGATAGAAGATATATATGTATTATTACTATCAAATATTTTAGTAGTAATTTTAGAGTATCCATCTTTTGTATCTATACAACTGCTTTGCCAAGTACCTACTATATTTTTTTTCATAGATGCTACTGTATTTTCAAAAACTATACTATTATCACTACTCTTACTACTACATCCATTTAAGAGAACTAATGTTAATAACAGTATTATTATTTGTTTATTCATTCTTTTCCTTTTTATCTAATAGTATCTATTATTTTACTTTTGTTAATGGCTTAGAGTTGGAAAAATCAGTTTCTCTGACTCCTGCTGTCGTATCATTAATATTATTGGCAATATATAGTTTATCATTTCTAAAGTGTACAAGGGTAAGTAGTGTACTAGAGTTACTAACAAAACTAATTTCTATATCTTCATTAGAAGTCAAAGCACCTATTGTATAGTTCCCATTCTCACTAATCTCTGAATCATAATTTGAACAAGTCGAACCTACAAATGTAGAGATAGAAGATGTGTATTGATTATCTTCATCAAATACTTTTGTAGTTTTTTTAGAAAATTGATCTCCTGTATCAATACAATCACCCTCCCAAGTTCCTATTATATTTGTTTTTACAGAACTTACTGTATTTTCAAACTTATACTCTGAACTATTATCTCCTGTTTCTTCAGTAGTTTCTCCACAACCATTTATCAAAATAGCAGATATTATACTCAATCCTATTATTTTTGTCATCTTTTTCATCATTTTTCCTTTTAATTTTAATTTTTTGATTAAACCATATACCTTGAAATAAATTCATATAATGGCTTCAACTCATATAAAATAAACTTTTAATCTAACAAAAGCTATATTTATGAACCAATAGTACCATAGCCTACTATACAAGTGAAATCTCCTTCTGCCTCAGGGTCTTCTAATCCCGAGTAGAGTTTACATCTACTTCCTTCACTTCTACCATAATCAGGACAACTTTTCTCACCATCTACTACAGCAGAATTTGAATAATCTGCTGAACTAGGTGTAACAATTTCTCTAATATGTCCACTTGTACATACATTTTTCTTTATATTTAAAATAATTACAATAACATCTGAATCTTCTATAGTTGGATCTGCAAAAGGGTTATCACAACCTACAAAAAAAACAAAAGCTAAAATAGCATATTTCATAATTTTCTCCTTTTTAATAAAATAAATAAGCATAAACTTATATAAAATCATTATATTTCAAGAAAAAATAATAATTTTATATAAATTTAAGACACCTCATTTAGAGGTATCCTAATATCATCATAAGTCATGGACACATTTCACATATCCTTTACTATATTCATAAAAAATATTTTGATATAACTTTGCTTGATAATAATTTCCTTGTCCATTAAGCACCTCTGTATTAGACCAATAGTAACTAGTATTTACATTATTAAAAAATGTATTAAAATTTATGATTGTTTCCCACTCATATTTAGAAGGTATTCTCCAATTTGTATAGTTTCCTAATGTCAAACTACTACAATATCCTTCAGCATCAGATAAATAAATATAATCATTCTCATTATTATCTTGCCACATCAATTTAGTGGTGTAATCTATTAAAACATCACTATTGATAGGGTCATGACTGATATTTTGAGCAAGGACTTCTACACTCTGATTGACTTCTGTTACTAAGCCTAGAGAGTTGGCTACAGCACAATTAAATCTATATAGGTGTGCATACGAAGTATCTAGTGCAAAGTATGTGTTATAAATAATATCCGTTCCAGAAACAGTATATCCACCTGTACCACAACTCACACGAGAGCTAATATCTACCCCCTCATCAAATGCTTCAAAAGCGATAGAGTAGTCTGAACCTATAGATATATTTATATCATCAGTTGGTCTTAGAGAATTTAATGTAGGATAACTTACTACTTGTACTTCCCTCTCTATCTTAGAAGTAATACCTAGACTATTGGTTACACTATAAGTAATCGTATAAGTACCTCTTTTGGTATTATCAATATTATTTGTAATCTCTATAGATTCATTATTAAGATTTACATCATTTACATCTGATACACTTATATCTTCTATTTCAAAATTATCATTGAGATTTATGATTTGACTCTCTAAAGGTTCTCCATTATTAAAGACTGGACCTTCTTTGATATTTACTATTCGTGAAACTGTTGCTTTGTAACCAGCATAATTTTCTACATTATATACTATAGTATATGTTCCTATTTGATTAGTATCTATAGCACTTTCATTATGCTCAATACGACTACTCAAATCACCATCTATATTATCAGAAGCTATTGCACCTAAATTTATCTGACTCCCTAATGATATTGTAATATTACTATCACCTATTAGCTCTATAGTAGGTGGATTGATAATTAAGTCATGAACACATTTAAGATAATAACTGCTATCTCTTCCTTTATAATCATCACTATCTGAAGATAGATTTATTGTGTAATAAAACCCTTCTTCATCAGTAGTTATAAGTGTATTAGACCAATAATTATTCTGATAACCAGAATAAGTTTTCTTATTATTAAAGAAACTAACAAAGTTTCTTATGCTTTCCCACTCATATTTAGAAGGCACTCTCCAATTTGTATAGTTTCCTAATATCAAACCACTACAATATGACACAGATTCAGAGAGACTATAACTATTTGATTGTTCATTATCCTGCCAGATTAACTTTGTTGTATAATCTATTAAAATATCATTGTCTCTTGGGTCGTGAATAATATTTTGAGGAAGAACTTGAATACTCTGATTTATTTCTGTAACTAAGCCTTGTTCATTAGCTACAGCACAACTGAATTTATATAAATTCTCATAGGAAGTATCTAATAAAAAAGCTGTATTATAATAGATATCTGTTCCAAAAACAGCATAATCACCTATACCACAACTTACACGAGAACTAATATCTGTATCTCCATCAAACGCCTCAAAAGCGATAGCATAGTCTGAACCTATAGATATATTTATATCATCAGTTGGTCGTAAAGACTTTAATGTTGGATAATTACTTTCTGTTGTAATTGTAAGTAAAACATAATCCATTGTTATTTCATAAGTTTTATTTTCATCAATACTCCATCCATAATCATCTTTAATATCAGAAGTCAAAGTAAGTTTATATGTTTCTCCCAACTCCAATAGATGATTTTCAGTATCTGTCAATCCATTTAAGTCTGGTACTATATGCAGAGTCTTATATATCCATATAGGGATATATGGAATTATATCGTTAGTTGAACTATTTGCTAATATGGTATTATTGATAACGCTACTATAGTTCATATATTTATTAAACTCTATACTCATAGAATAAGGATTATCTGCAGATAGTGTTGATAAAACCACTGCTGGGTCTTCACCTTCATCATCTTTGGGTTTTATTGGTTTAGTGATTTCAATATCATTAATCTGTAAATCAGACTCTTTTACAGTAAATCCTGGTTGTACAGTAATATTATTATTTACATCAACTGTACCTGTTACAATATAGTTACCCTCTTTGTCCAAGCCTGAAAAAAACAGAGTACCATTATTGAATTTCCAAGTAGATAACTCTATCTTATGGTCATCTTTATCTTTAGGAAAAAGTAACTTTGTATCTTTTAGGGTCTTTAAGTTCAATTTATGGATAATACTCACTGTACCAAAACTTACACCATCAAATTCTACTTTTTGTTCATGTTCAGCATAAAATACAGAGCCATGACTAATTTGTAGTAAGTTTCCAATATATCCAGAGTAGTTTAACTCTGAAAAATTAATACTAAACTTTGGATTAGGGTCATAAGGTAAAACTTGATACACAATAGTATCATTTCCATCTTGATAGATACTATAGATATTCCCATCATCAGATAGTACAATTTTTTGGGGGCTACCTTTAAAGCCAGTTGTTTTCAAAACAGATTGCTGTACACCTCCCTCTGAAAGAGAACGCACAAACTTAATCTCTTTATTTTCATAGTCACCAAACATTAAAGTCTCATAATTATCTGAAGTAAAAAAGTCAATATTCCATCTATCTTTAGTAATATCTATTTTAGTATCTCCTTGTAAAATATTTAATTTATTGCTTACTAGAGAACTAGATGTGAACTCTGAACGAAATACAATATCACCATTAGGTAAAACAGAAAAATACTCAATATCTTCATTATCTGCACTAATATTTTTTAAACTATTATCTTCAATATTATGCTTATATAGAATTGGTTTAGAGTCATTAGAGTTTACATCTCTACCCATAAAATAGGCATTACCTACTTTATCAAATTGAATAGGTTTTTTATCAGCACCCAAGACTTTTTGATACTCATTATTGATTTCCTGTATAGTTGTATTCTTTTTTACACAGGCATAATCATTATCTGATAAATTAACAACAAAAACTCCACATTGTGTTTTTGACGCTACAGTATCTTTATCATTGGTATCATAATCTAATACTACATAAACTCTATCCAACTTAGGGCTTACCACACTATATAAAACATTTGCAGAATAGTTTGAACTAATAGCATTTACAGAACTACCATCTTCATTTATAGCTATAAAGTTGGAGTTAGCGTTACTATCTATCTCTTTATTTTGTCTTTTTAATTTTGAACTACTAGTTAAAACATTTATTTCATTTTCTATTACTAGTAAAATAGTTGAATTTGAAACATTAAATGATATTTTTATAGAAGTATCTATAGTTGTATCTGTATCTGTGTCTATATTTGTATCTGTATTTATATCTATAGTTGTATCTGTGTCTGTATCTGTGTCTATATCTGTATCTGTATCTGTATCTGTATTTATATCTATAGTTGTATCTGTGTCTGTATCTGTATTTATATCTATAGTTGTATCTGTGTCTGTATTTATATCTATAGTTGTATCTGTGTCTATATCTGTATCTGTATTTATATCTATAGTTGTATTTGTATCTGTATCTGTAGAAGTATTTGTATCTGTAGAAGTATTTGTATTTACTGTTCTATCCTCTACTTCATTCTCTGTACACCCAACCATAAGAACCATAATTATCAAAACAATAATATATCTCATCTTAATCTCCTAATATAAATTAATAAGCATAAACTCATATAAAATCATTATACTCTCAAACGAAAATAAAAATTTTATATAAGTTTAAGAGACCTCACTTTGAGGTCTCTTATTGTGAAACATAATCTAGTATTAATAACTAGAGTTTTGTACACAGTTTTCATTACAGCTAACAATAGCACCATCTATGATATCAAATACTTTCCAGTAGAATCCATCAATATTTGGTACATTGAAATCTCTTGTTACTCCATTATATATAACAGAGACTTTTGCACTAGAATTTTTCAACTCTGATACATCATTATGACTATAGTTATAGATATAGTAGCTATAAGTAGCCGTTGAATCTATATTAGAGATAGTTACAGTCTCAGGACCAAATCCTGTAATATAATCTAGGTCTAAACTTGCATCACCTTCTTCTTGATTGCTATAATAAACATGATAACTCTCTTCACCATTTTGTACTTTTCTAATATGGCTATCTAAATCACTAGGTGTTGCTCCCCAGTTTAATATAATTCTCATTTCACCATTTACTAGTATAGGTGTAATTGATGAGTTTTGATATGGTATCAACTCTCCACCCATAGCAACGATACTAAAGTATGTAGTTACATAACCATTTTTGACACCCTCTACTGTATATAGACCATGTGTCAATGTAGCATTATACTCACCATATTGATTGGTCTCTATAGTTGTAATGATAGTGCTATTTTTCTCATTGAGACCTGATCTGATATTGAGTGTAACACCACCCATATCTGAACCATTAACGGCATTAATGATTTTACCACTTACCGTACCATTTTCTGTTCCATTTCTAAGTAGATTTACACTCTCTAATACTTTTGTCTCACCCTCTTCCATCGTTACATTACTATAGTTAGCATTTTCATAGTCAGCTTTTTCAAAACTCAAATCATAAGCGAAGTTATGGCTAAGGCTAGAGAAAGTATAACTACCATCAGCACTTGTAGTAGTAGTTTCATTGGCAGTACCATCAGCATTTATAAGTGTAACAGATACACCTGATAAGACTGTTTCTAAAAGAGCATCTTTGACTACACCTGTGATAGATGATGTCCCTGTGAAGTCTGCTATTACTGTAACAGTACGAGTAACTTGAGTAGCTTGGTTTCCTGCACTATCTGATACATTATAAGTAACTGTATAGACTCCTGCATTAGATGTATCTACACCACCACCAACGACGATACTACTTGTCAAATCACCATCAGTCTCATCTGTAGCTGTAGCACCTGCATCTGTGTAAGTTGCATTTAAAATCACACTAACTTCACTATCTCCATTGAGAGTTATAGTAGGGTTTGTAGTATCAGGCATAGGTACAACAGTTACTACTCTAATAGCTTGTGTAGCTTTATGTCCTGCACTATCTGTGACATCATATTTGACTGAATAAGTCCCTATTGTAGTTGTATCTACATTAGATGTAGCTACAATATCTGCACTTATATCACCATCAGCAGTATCTGTAGCACTAGCACCTGCATCTGTATAAGTTGCATTTTGATAGATAGTTGGATTAATATCTCCATTAGTATCAGGATTGATAGTCAGTGTTGGAGCTGTTAAATCTATAGTTACAGTTTTAGTAGCACCATCAAACTCCCAATCATAGAAATCTAAAGCTTTATTTGAAAGAGCGATAGTATATTCACTATTTTCAATCATTGGAGTTGTCACTTCATTTCCTGGTACACCATCCAAATCAGGAACTAGGTGAAGTGTCTTATAAATCCATAGAGGCATATATGTTATAGGTGTACCATTAGAGGTATAAGTAAGCTCTTTTTCTACACTTGCTTTATCCATATATTTACTAAACTCCATAGAAGCAGAGTGAGGATTTGTAGGACTAAGTTCGATTCCCCTATTCTCCATAAGTTGAGGCTTACCTCCTGGGTCTTTTTCAGGAACAGTAGGGAGTATAATCTCAATATCATTAATCTTAGCATCTTGAAGTTTTGCTGATTGTTCAATACTATCATTGATAGTCAAAGCACCTTTTGGATTACCCTCTCTTGTCACTTGGTTTACATCAATCTCGCCTGTAACTACCACATTGTCACTCTCATTGAGTCCAGCAAAATATAGCTCTTTTTCGCTCAATCTCCAGTTATAGAGTTGAATTCTTTTACCACCATTATCATTAGGGTTGAGAAGCTCATACTTATCACCTGTGCTAAGTCTAACGATATAGATAATACTAGCATCTCCTAGGCTATAGCCATTTGCATCAAGAATATCTTTAACTTTAGAGTAATATACATACCCTTTAGAGATTTGTATCGGTGTTTTGCTGTGGCGATGATAATCATCTGTACCCAAATCAATTACAATTTTTGGTTGTGGGTCATACGGAAGCACTTGATATAGTTTAACTTGGTGCATACCTGTAGCAGAGTTTACAGATTCAAAAACACTATAGAGGTTTCCATCATCAGCAAAGAGTGTATTTTGTGATTTACCCTCGAAACGAGTAGTATCAAGTATAGTTTTTTGTACCTTTTCACCATCAATAGACCTAAGTAACTTGATACCATTTGTATTTGTCTCCGAGTATGCTACTACATCATTACTATCAAGTGCAAAGTAATTAACATCAGTAGGAGTCAATCTAGCCACAGAGCCATCAAGATGTCTAATATATAGAGACTTAGCCTCTTCTATTGAGTTCTCAACAGTTTTATAATATACTACTTCACCATTTGGTATAGTATTAAAGAAATGTACATCTTCATTATCTTGACTGATTGCAGATGAACTGTTGTTCGCATACATATAGAGTCTTGCTTTCTCATCTGAAGCTGTTGTGCTGTTCTTTTCTATACCAAAAGCTGTTGCAAGGAAATAAGCATAACCATTATCATCAAATTGAATAGGTTTTCTGTTACCTACCATTTTGATATACTCTGCATCCATATCTTGTACGACAACTCCCTCTTTGACACAAATACTACTGTTTGAAGTAACATTCACTTCATAGATAGCACAGTTATTTAGAGCAACTGACTTGCTATAGTCTAATCCTGTCTTATCTTTATAGAAGGGGTCAAGTACCACAAATAGATTACCACCATTAGGACTTGTCACTGTATATTTGACTTTTACAGGATATTTGGAGTTGATAGCACTTTTAGCTTTGCCATCTGTATCAATAGCCAAAAGGTTTGAGATAGTTTCAATAGAAGGTGGTGTTACAGTTGGTATATCACTATCAATAGGTTCTAGATTAGGTGCTATATACTTAAATAGTGTAGAACTACTATTAACTACTTTTGCTCTTCGTTGATTATTCTCAACTGTATCAACAAAAGGAGTATCATAAGTGATAATAGCCTGAGAATTATCAAGAGTAAAAGCTAACTCGTTCCCTCTAGTATCTCCTGTTGAAGTGTTTGTATCTCCAGTTGAAGTGTTTGTATCTCCAGTTGAAGTGTTTGTATCTCCAGTTGAAGTAGTGTCTCCTGTTGAAGTGTCTGTATCTCCTGTTGAAGTAGTATCTCCTGTTGAAGTGTCTGTATCTCCTGTTGAAGTAGTATCTCCTGTTGAAGTAGTATCTCCTGTTGAAGTGTTTGTATCTCCAGTTGAAGTGTCTGTATCTCCTGTTGAAGTGTTTGTATCTACTATTGAAGTGTTTGTATCTCCTGTTGGTTCTGTAGGAGTAACTGGATCACTACACGCTGTGAATATCATTAACATCAGTATGCTTAATACCATTTTTAAAAAGTTCATTTTCATCCTTTATTTTAATTGAGATTTAGTATCATACTAAACAAAATGGGAAATAAGCAAGAAAAA
>Ga0193956_1001245_pt1 | contig 10319 bp, 7 predicted proteins | sample BB_7_MG_FD_140358 | JGI IMG/M metagenome (GOLD analysis project Ga0193956, IMG submission 140358) | Microbial mat bacterial communities from the Broadkill River, Lewes, Delaware, United States - BB_7_MG | ecosystem: Environmental > Aquatic > Freshwater > River > Microbial mats | place: USA...
CGGTGTAAAGAAATTTCATGAAATTTCTCTACCTGCAAACCACGATGTAAAGAAATTTCATGAAATTTCTATACCTGCAAACTTCTGTGTAAAGAAATTTCATGAAATTTCTCTACCTGCAAACTTCTTTGTAAAGAAATTTCATGAAATTTCTCTACCTGCAAACCACGGTGTAAAGAAATTTCATGAAACTTCTCTACCTGCAAATTTCTCTACCGGCAAATTTAATATTAAAAATTGGTTTGTAAAGATTTTTTTCATACAAATTTATTTCCAAAATCTTAATTTACTAATAATTAGATATTATTTTTATTTTCGGTATATGTTTTTATTGCTCAGTAATAGCTATAAGGTCTTCTTTACCTTTCCGATTGTTGTTGCGAGCAACAAAGAACCTCTCTCACTCCTCCCGATGGTAAGGAGTTAAATAATTTTTGACTTTTCCAAAAAATGGGAACACTTGGGCGGACTACTTTCCTATATTAATAGAATAAAGAAACGCCTTTTTTGTATAAATATTTTAGGGTAAATAAGTAGTTTGAACGTTAAGAAGGCATTATTTTTAAATAAATTCTATTTTGATATAAAAGAATTATATTTAAACTAAAAAAAATATAATTTTAATATAGATAAATTATATTTTTGAGTATTTATATTTAATAAAGATATAAATAAATTTATATTTGACATAAACAAATTATATTTTGATATAATTAAATTAAATTTTTATATGAAAATATTTAAAAATAAATTTTTATTTATTTAATTATTTTAAGTCTAATTATTATTATTTTAAATATTAATATAGTTTTTCTATCTAAATATTAAATTTTTATTGATTTATATAAAATTATTTTATAAAATTTTTAAATTAATAATAAATATATTATTTTTGATGCTTATTATTATCAAATTAATTAAAGTATATTATGAGTTTACCAAGCAATAATCGTTTTTCTTATGCAGAATTGCCAATGGCGTGTTACAATATGGCTAATAGTATTATAAACGATATAGAAGTATTTAAAAAATATGGCATCACCATTGAAGAGATGGAAGAATTTAAGAGGAAAATAGAATTACATAACAACATGGAAACCGACGAAGAATATGTTGGGAGAATAATGGACGCTACGATAATAAAAAATAACCTATCGAAACAGCTCCGTAGTCAGTTGCGAATGATTATTACTTGGCTAAGAACAAGATATACCAGCAACACCGAGCTCCGAACACGATTAAATATATCAAATATCTACAAACAACCAGACCTCAAATTGCACGAAACAATAGAGAGGGCTATTTTAGTATTTAGAGACCTTATTTCAAATGCAGACAATAGAGAAGCAATAGATAATGAGATAGATATATTAGAGCAAATAAATAATGAATTTAATACCACAATACAAAACCGATTGCAACTGCAAGACCAACGAAAGGCAGCCGCTTTTAAAAGGCGAAAACATGCCAACGACCTTTACAAACAGCTTGCAGCCTATTCCGAATTGGGAAAAAACATCTGGGAAAACGACGTAAGACAAAAACATTATTTGATGAAACGACTGTTAAAATAATTCCAATGTAGAGACGTTTCATGAAACGTCTCTACGGATATTCAAAACAATTATGAACAATTATAATGTGGTGTCGCCAATGTAGAGACGTTTCATGAAATGTCTCCACAGATATTCAAAACAATTATGAACAATTATAATGTGGTGTCGCCATTGTAGAGACATTTCGTGAAACGTCTCTACGGATATTCAAAACAATTATGAACAATTATTATGTGGTGTCGCCAATGTAGAGACGTTTCATGAAACGTCTCCACAGATATTCAAAACAATTATTAACAATTATTATGTGGTGTCGCCATTGTAGAGACGTTTCATGAAACGTCTCTACGGATATTCAAAACAATTATGAACAATTATTATGTGGTGTCCCCATTGTAGAGACGTTTCATGAAACGTCTCTACGGATATTCAAAACAATTATGAACAATTATTATGTGGTGTCCCTATTGTAGAGACGTTTCACGAAACGTCTCTACGGATATTCAAAACAATTATGAACAATTATAATGTGGTGTCCCCATTGTAGAGACGTTTAATGAAACGTCTCCACGGATATTCAAAACAATTATGAACAATTATAATGTGGTGTCCCCAATGTAGAGACGTTTCATGAAACGTCTCTACGGATATTCAAAACAATTATGAACAATTATAATGTGGTGTCCCCATTGTAGAGACGTTTAATGAATGGTCTCTACAGAAAAAAAATTGTTATTTGAATATTTATTTCTAAATTTGCCCAAACAGTTTTATAATAATAGTATTGAACATAATTAAATTTAAACAGTTATACAAAATAGATGAATAAAGAATATAATAAATTTAAAAATGACTTGGCAAAAGCACATACAGAGGAAGATGTAAAAAATGCTTATGCAAAACATTTCAAAATTGGTTACGACACGTCAGACAGGCATGATTTATATACACCGCAAGTTTTGTTTGAGTTCAAATATAATAAAAATATGCTAAACCTTAAAGCAAGAGCTACGGTTTTAGCCCAGATATTGTATTATGTTCATCGTCTTAAATTTGGATTAACACAAAAAGCAATACCAATATTCTTAAGTTTATCCGATAAAAGTGAAACTATTATTACCGAAACAATTAAATGGAAAAACTATTATTCTGATATTGATAGCTACGATTGGGATTTAAGCCCAAGTATTCCTGATAAAAGATTAGTAGATAACCTAATTGACGATACAGAATTTAGAGCTTTACATGTTTACAATCTTGAAAATGAAAATGATTATAAGATTTTCAGCGAGAAGCTAATAAACTATTTAGACCCACAAAAAAAAAATGATTTAATTGACAAAAAAATAATTACAGCAGAAAACTTTGAAGAGGTTTTTGAATACTGGAATGGAATTTTTGGAGCGTCGGTGAAAAATGGATTTAAAACTTCAAAATATTTTGTTTGCGACATACAGCAAGGGCGAACACATTTGAGCAAAGAGGAAGGAAAAGCATATTTTGATTTTGGTAACGGTGAAGTAAGAGTAAAAAAAATATTGATGAAAGATTATCATTTTTTTTGGGAACTCTACGAGAAGGTAACTTCTTCGGACACTATGCGAGACATTTTATCTAAAATTGATAGATTGACTGACGAAGACATGAGACGATTTCATGGAGAATTTTTTACTCCAATTCGTTTTGCAAATAAAGCATTAGAATATATAGAACGAACAGTTGGCAAAGAATGGTGGAAAACAGGCGAATATAGAGTGTGGGATATGGCATCAGGAACAGGAAACCTTGAATATTACTTACCAAATGATAGCTACAAATATCTGTATTTATCAACACTTTACCAGACAGAAGTAGAACACTGTGAAAAACTTTTTCCAAGTGCAACAGTTTTTCAATACGACTATTTGAACGATGACGTCGCAAATGTATTTGCCAACGGAATAATAGATTATAGTTTCACATGGAAATTACCACAAAAATTAAGAATTGACCTATCTAATCCTAAATTAAAATGGATTATTTTGATTAATCCTCCTTTTGCAACAGCTGCAACTGCAATAAAAAAAGGTAATTTAAAAGAAGGAGTAGCCGAAACATTAGTAAGAAAGGTTATGCACAAACAAAACTTGGGAGAAGTTTCGAGAGAATTGTTTTCGCAGTTTATATATAGAATAAAAAAAGAATTTTCTAATAAAAACACTCATTTGGCAATATTTTCTACAGCAAAATATATAGATGCAAGCAATGACCAAAAGCTAAGAGAGGACATAATTGATTTTAGATTTAAAAGAGGATTTATGTTTTCTTCGGTTAACTTTCATGGAACATCGAGAACGGTTCAATTTCCTATTGCATTCGTAATTTGGCAACTTAATGAAAATATTAAAATTGAAAAACAAAAAATAGTTTTAGATGTTTTCAATAATGAAGAAGAAAAAATTGGTAGAAAACAAATAAAATCAATACATAGAGATAAGTTATTAAGCAAATGGATAAAAAGAAAACCTGCAACAATTAAATTTCCACCTTTGGGCGGTGCAATTTCTGTTAAAAGTAAAAACAAAGACCGTAGAGACAGAATAGCAAATAATTTTTTGGCTTCTTTACGTATTTCTGGCAATACTTTTCATAGTCAATCGGCAATTTATTTACTCTCGGGTCCGTCTGTTAGTGCAGGAGGATTATCTGTTGTAGAAGAAAATTTTGAGAAAGCAATGATTATTATGGCTGTAATGCATATTCCTCAACTTACTTGGCTAAATAACCGAGACCAATTTTTACAACCCAAACAAAAACCTTCACAAGATTTTACAAATGACTGCATTCTCTGGAATCTATTTAGCAATTCCAATCAAACCGCAGCTATGAAAGATGTTGAATACGAAAAGGAAACATATCAAATTAATAATAATTTTTTTCCGTTTCTTTTGTCAGAACTAAAAACATGGAAAATAACCGACAGCGATATTTCACTTTCATTGGCAATAGCAACAGATAGATTTATAGCCAAATGGATTTCGGAAAAGAATTTAAGTGAAGAAGCAAAAGCAGTTTATGAAACAGGAAAAGAAATATACAAATTTTATTTTGCTAACTTAAATCAGCTTAGAACCAATCTATTTGAAATAAAAACTTGGGATGCAGGCTTTTGGCAAATTAGAAAAGTATTACAAGACCAAAACTTAGCACAAGATTTATTCAAAACTCTAAAAGATAAACACAACATTTTGCGTGATAAGTTACTACCGCAAATATATGATTATCAATTTATATCAAAGATTGAAATATGAAAAATGTGCAAAGCAAATTTATTATTACATTAAAAAGAAAAAAAGAAGATGTTAGATAAAAAACTGATAATAGGTTATATAGATGCAAACGCAAGTACAAAAATAAAATCACGAGGGAGACAATTATTCAAACTTGGTGCAATAAAAAACATTATTTCCGATGGCATAAAAACTATTGTGAAGGTGCAAGGTGGCAAATTATATCATGTTGAAATTGAGACAAATATTGGAATAAAATCCTCCTGCAACTGCCCTTACGACTGGGGGAAAATATGCAAGCATCAAGTTGCTGCTTTGATGCACATAGCCGAAAATCCTATAAAAATTAATAAGGAAAGCCTTAATCCCACCCCAAGTAAGGCTTTTGAATATACTAATACTTCAATTTGGACAGAAATACCAAACCACCATAAATTAGACCGAGCAATGATAAACGAATTGTCGGTTTACATGAATAGAATAAAAGTAAGTCCCAACTGGCGGCATAGAGTTGTTTCTGAAAACGAGAAGGGTTTTGAGTTATATGTAGAAACAAAATATTGGGAATACAAAAAAGTAGAATTTAATTTTGAAAACAAAAAGCTAAAAATTCGTTGTAGCTGCCACGCACAAACCAAAGGACTTTGTGTGCATCAAATATCGGCATTGGATTATATTGTTAGTTATCTTGGGGTAGGATATTTTACTAAATTTGACCCCGATTTTTTGGAAAACCATAAAAAACAAATCCTAAAAGAATACGGAATAGATGAAAAAGATAATTTTAACGATTATTTTGAAATTTCTTACGATAGAAATAAAATAGTAAGCACGCCCGTAAAAAAAGGTATTGGTCTTATTAAATTAAAAAAATATATAGACAAAACGGAACAAAACAAAATAACATCATTGTTTCAAAACAAAAAAGAGGAAATTTTAATAAAATCAAGTAGCAAACAAAATAAGAAATTAGAAATAGGCTATGCCGTTCAATTTTACGAAGGAATAAGCGAAGTATTTCAAATAAGACCAATAGTAGGAGTAGCAAACAAAGAGCAAACAAAATTATCTACAAACATAAAAACCATTGAGCAACTAAAATTTGGACAAAAAATAGAACCTTCCAAAGAAGATAATAATTTAATTAATATAATAAAACAGATTAATTTAGAATATGTTACAGATTTATTCAAATACAGCCATGGTAGGTATATAAATTTTAAACTTGAAAACGATAACGAAGAAATATATGAAGTCTTGGAATATTTTATTGAAAAAATTAGAGAAATAAAACCACTTATTTCCAAACAAAAATATGTTTATAAAAACAAAGACACATATAATTTAAGCAGAAATACTTTGTCGGAAATAACAATATCCGAAACAATTCCCCAAGTTATTTTTGACGTTAGCCAAGACGACAACATTATAGCCTTAGAACCTCAAATAGTTATTGATGGCAAAACAAAAAAAATATCAAACAATAGAGTAAAAATAGAAAGCATATTAACAATAGAATACGACAATACTTTATACTTTTTGGACAACGTAAAAGATATTTTTGTGGTAAATGAATTTAATAACAATGGAAGTAAAAAAATGGCAAAATCGGAATTTGATTATTTTTTTGAAGAATACATTAAGCCGGTAGCCAAACATTATCCCGTTAATTTTAAATTAAAAGATTTTGAAGTGAAAAAACAAGAACTAAAAGCAAAACAAAAACAAATTTATATTTCCGAAATAGGAGATTTTGTAGTGTTCAAACCTTTTGTCTTATATGATAATGAATTGTTAGTAAATATTTTAAGACAAAATGCTAATATTGTATCAAAAAACAAAAGCACCATAAACATAGGATACCGAGACAAAGAATACGAGCAGGAATTTTATGATTTCATAAAGAATATTCACCCACGTTTTCAAAAACAATTTCCCGAAGATTTTTATAATCTTAGTTTTGATGAAATGATAAAAAACTATTGGTTCTTTGATGTTTTTGATAAGTTTAAAGAAAACGAAATTGAAGTTTTTGGAATAAAAGACCTCAAAAAATTTAAGTATTCTACCAGCCGAGCCAGCGTAAGCATTAACATTAGTTCGGGGCAAGATTGGTTTGATGTAAATGTAAACCTAAAATTTGGCGACCAAGAAATCGCTCTCAAAGACATTCGCAAAGCTGTTCTTAAAAAAGAAAAATACATAAAACTGGGCGACGGAACTCTCGGAATATTGCCCGAAGAGTGGGTTACAAAATTTGAAAACTATTTCCGACAAGGACAGATAAAAAAAGGTGAACTAAAAATATCAAAGCTAAACTTCTCTATAATAGACGAAATGTTTGATGCAAAAGATTATGCCGAAATAATTGAAGAACTTGCCGAAAAGCGAAACCGTCTTAAAAACTTTACAGAAATAAAGAAAGTAGAAGTTCCTGATAACTTTATTGGAGAGCTAAGAGGCTATCAGAAATCGGGTTACAACTGGCTCAACTTTCTGGACGAATACAAATGGGGGGGCATTCTTGCCGACGATATGGGATTGGGAAAAACAATTCAAATCCTAACGTTTTTACTTAAACAAATTACAAAATCTAAAAAAGCAAACCTGATTGTTATTCCTACTTCTTTGCTTTTTAATTGGGAAAACGAAATTGAAAAATTTGCTCCATCAATAAAAAGATATTTTTTATACGGAACAGAACGAACCAAGAATATCAAAAAATTTGACAATTACAATCTTATTATAACTACCTATGGAACAATGACTCGTGATATTGAACTGTTGCAAAAATATACTTTTAATTATGTAATATTAGACGAATCGCAAGCAATAAAAAATCCAAACTCTCGGCGGTTTAAAGCAGTTTCTCTTTTAAAAGCTAAAAACAAGCTCGCCCTAACTGGCACGCCAATAGAAAACAATACTTTTGACCTCTACGCTCAAATGGATTTTCTTAATCCGGGATTTTTGGGAAATCAAACACATTTTAAAAATAATTATTCCAATCCAATAGATAAAGACCAAAATCCAATTATTGCAGCAGAATTGCAACGCAAAATAAGTCCGTTTGTTCTTCGCCGAACAAAAGAGCAGGTAGCTACAGAATTGCCTCCCAAAACAGAAGACTATGTTTTTTGCGAAATGGAAACAGAGCAACGCAAAGTATATGAGGCTTTTAAAAATAAATTCAGAAATATTCTTCTCAAAAAAATAGATGAAGATGGACTTGGAAAATCAAAATTAATTGTTCTGGAAGGTCTTACAAAACTACGACAAATTTGCGATTCGCCCGAAATATTACCCGATGACGAAAATTATGGAAGCGAATCTATCAAAATAAAAGAACTTATTAGGCATATTAAGGAAAAAACAAGAAATCATAAGATATTGGTGTTTTCACAATTTGTTAAAATGTTGGCAGTTATCCGCCGAAACTTGGACAACGAAAATATAAAATACGAATACTTAGACGGCAAAAGCAGCAAGAAAAAACGAGAGGAAAGTGTAAATAATTTTCAGGAAAACAAAGATGTTAGAGTTTTTTTGATAAGCCTTAAAGCTGGCGGAACGGGCTTAAACCTCACTGCTGCCGATTATGTTTATATTGTGGATCCGTGGTGGAATCCTGCTGTTGAAAATCAGGCTATTGACCGCTGTTATAGAATTGGTCAGGACAAAAAAGTTATTGCCTATCGTATGATATGTAAAAATACTATTGAAGAAAAAATAATGAAACATCAATCTAAAAAAATGCAGATTGCATCTGAAATTATCACAACCGATGAAAGTTTTGTTAAGCAACTCGGCAAAAGCGATATTGAGGAGCTTTTTAATTAAGAAAAATTTTTGTCGGATAAAATTTATAAAAAGCGAGGAGTGAAAATATCCCTCGCTTTTATTAATAATATTTTACATATTCCTCCTATACTGCCCGCCCACATTAAAAAGTGCGTTGGTAATTTGTCCGATAGAACAATATTTTGCGGTTTCCATTAATGTATTAAAAACATTTTCATGATTTGCAGCTGTTTTTTGCAGTTCTGTTAGTTTTTGTTGTGCTATGTCTTCAAATGTTTTGTGTAGCTCCTCAACAGTAATTAGTTGAACTTCTTTTTCTTTGGTGGTTGCTCTAATTATTTCATTAGATTTTCACAAAATTTTTATAAAAAAGAAAGATATTTCACAAAATTAATAATATTATTTGTAAATTTGTATTTTATAAATAGGCTAATTAAAAAACTGACTTATGGAAACCGAAATTCAAATAAATATTTTAAATGCTATACACACTTTGTCTAATAGCTTATCTTCTGAATATAAAAAACAATTAATAGATATTCTTAATAATGAGATATCAACAAATGAAATTTCTTACAAACAAGAAATTATTGATGCAAAAAATTCAAATGATGGTTTTGTTTTTAATGAAGAAGAGTTTGAACTTATGAATAAAAAAATGCTCAATAACGAACAGGTTGATTTTAATAAATATAGAATAGATATTTAATATGGATATTAAATTTAGAACAAAAGCTATTGAACAATACAATAATTGGGCTTTAGCTGATAAGAAAAAATTTAGAAAAATAATTAAACTTATTTATGAAATAAAACGAACACCATACACAGGAACAGGAAACCCCGAAGCTCTAAAACATCAACTATCTGGTTGTTGGTCGAGACGTATTGATAAAGCTAACAGGTTGGTTTATCAAATTGCTGAAAACGAAATAATTATATTGTCTGGCGAAGGACACTATGAATAGTTTAACTTAAAAAAAACTAAAAAATAAGATTTATAAAATGAAAAGCAAATTATTTGTAGTACTAATTCTAATTATGTTTGTAAGTATAAAAACTTACTCATTAGAATACAGTAAAATTCCAAATCCAACAGATACAATTATGCCAGTGTTTCCAGGAGGGGAAGAAGCTTTACAAGCTTATATTGCTCAAAATGTTGTTTACCCAAGAAAGAAATAAGAAGGGAGGTGCAAGGAATAGTCTATGTCCGTTTTGTAGTAGATAAGCAAGGAGAAGTTCGTGTAGTATCAGTAGTTAAAGGGGTGTCCAGATTAATTGACAAAGAAGCCGTAAGAGTAGTTAGGAGTTTACCTAAGTTTACACCAAGCTTTATTGGAACTGAGCCAGTTCCTGTTTGGTATACTGTTCCAATTGGTTTCTTTTTAAATTAAAATAAGAAAGGTAAATAAAGCTGTGTAAATAAAAATAATCTACACGTTTTTGTTTTTATTCAAAAATGTAAGTGCTTAAATATTTCTCAGCTCTATCAGAGAAGAAGGGCGACTTTGAGTCGCCCCCCGAATATCTACATATTCCTCCTATACTGCCCGCCGACATTAAATAAGGCGTTGGTAATTTGTCCGATAGAACAATATTTTGCGGTTTCCATTAATGTATTAAAAACATTTTCATGATTTGCAGCTGTTTTTTGCAGTTCTGTTAGTTTTTGTTGTGCTATGTCTTCAAA
>Ga0193956_1001247_pt1 | contig 10302 bp, 8 predicted proteins | sample BB_7_MG_FD_140358 | JGI IMG/M metagenome (GOLD analysis project Ga0193956, IMG submission 140358) | Microbial mat bacterial communities from the Broadkill River, Lewes, Delaware, United States - BB_7_MG | ecosystem: Environmental > Aquatic > Freshwater > River > Microbial mats | place: USA...
CGAATACTCTAATAAAAGATACTGACTTCTTTGAGGCACATCTTCACGATATTGATATAACTGAGAGTTCTTATACTTATCCTCAATTAGCCTCACTTGTTTAATAGTTATCTAAAGATGTTTATCTAAACATCTTTTATTTGTTTTTTTAATATATGTTATAATTTAACATTAAAACACATATTAAAATCAAAAGAGGTTTAAATTTGACTATCAGACATAAGTTATTGGTACTATTTATTATTATCCTTACTCTTTCACTTGGGAATGCTTTTTTTGTGTTCAAAGCTGAAGATAATGCAAGAGTTAAAAATGAGTGGGTTACACATACACACGATGTTTTAAACAAGAGTTTGCATCTTTTAAGTTCATTGCAGAGAGCTGAAACAAATCAGAGAGGCTATGTTTTAACATTTGATGAAGGATATCTTCAATCATATAACTTAGGGTTAATTAAGAGTCGTGATAGCTTTGTAGATCTACAAAGATTAACTAAAGATAATTTTGAACAACAGAATAGACTTAAAACTATAAACTCTTTAATGGAAGAACATATAGCTTTACTTAACAAGACAATTGAGTTAGTTAAAGCTGATAATAGTAAAGAGGCTATTGTAATTATTAAAAGTAATGAGAGTAGATATTTAATGGAGAGGCTTCAAGCTCAACTTCAGATCTTTAGAGATATAGAGCATATGTTATTAGATCAGAGAAAACACGAATATGATCATCAACAAGATACTTTAAAATTATATATAGTTTTTGAGACTGTAGTTTTAGTTGTTTTTGCAATTTTTATATGGGTAATGTTGAAAGTAATCCTTATGAACCCTCTTCAACAGTTATTAAGCTTTACAAAGAAAATAGAGAGTGGTAAAAGAATTAGTGTTGAAGATGTTGTGAAAGATGATGAGATAGGCTCTCTTATAAAATCATTTTTCCGTATGAGTGAAAAGGTGCATACTTATACAGAAAATTTAAAAGAGAAAGCCTATTCCGACTCATTAACTGGTCTTCCTAATCGTGCATTAGCTCTTAAAGAGTTAAAACTTATAACTTTAAATAGTAAAAATACTCAACTAAAGACTGCTATATGTTTTATAGATATAAATAAGTTTAAACCTATTAATGATAAGTATGGACACGAAGTTGGGGATAAGTTCTTACAAACTATATCAGAACGATTAACAATAGGAAAAAGAGAAGAGGATAGTGTTTATCGTATAGGAGGAGATGAGTTTTTACTAATAGTTCCAAATATAAGAGAGAAAAAAGATGTCATACAGGTTATTGATAATATCAATCGAGAGTTTGCAAAAAAAGTGATTATAAATGGTAATGAACTAAAATTATCTGTAAGTATAGGTGTATCACTATTTACTGATGATTCAACAGATCCTGAAGAGTTATTAAGGTTTGCAGATCTTGCTATGTATAATGCAAAAAAAGAGGGAAAATCTTACAGTTTCTTTCATTGACATACTCCCCACAGCTAAAGCTGGGGCTTTACGGCTTGTTTCAGTAAAAAAAGTCCACATTAGTTGTAGAGGGGCTTAAAGCCCCCAAATTTTTAGTGTAAATCTTCGTTAAGTTTGATCTCTCGAACACTTCGGAAAGCGATAATTTGACCAGTTTTGCTATTTTGTCGATAATGAACACCTTTAACAGTAGCAAGTTCAGAAGCTTTGAACTCTGTTTTTCCACCAAAGTCAAAATCAGGGTTAGCACTCTGAAGTTTAGCGACCTCGTCAGCTGAAACAGTAACTTTTGTCCCTTCAAGAACAGCTATTCCTGCATCGATAATACCACCATCAGCAAGTGGAACACCACAAACAGAGTTAGCACCAAGAAGACAGTTTTCACCAATTGTGATAGGGTTTCCGTTTGTTCCTGAAAGAACTCCAAGAATTGAAGCACCACCACCAACATCAGAACCGTCACCAACAATAGCAGAAGATGAGATACGACCTTCAACCATAGATACACCTGTTGTTCCAGCATTGAAGTTGATATAAGAAGCCCCTGGCATAACTGTTGTTCCAGCTGCAAGTGATGCACCCATTCTAACTTTTGAAGCCTCAAGAACTCTTGTGTTATCTTCAGGAATAATGTGCTGTAAAAATCTTGGGAACTTATCAACAGAGTCGATATTTGGATAGTTTCCACTCATCTTTAACTTAATCTCATTGTCTCTTAAGTATTGAAGTTCATAAGGCTTGTTTCCAACCCAAGCAACATTTTGAAGAACACCGAATGCACCATTTAAGTTTAAGCTTCTAAGTGGAGCTTTCTTCTGTGAAAGTGCATAGAGTTTTAAGTAAGTAGCTTCAACAGATTTAAGAGCCTCATCTTCAAAGATAAATGCAACTCTAAAACTGCTTAAGTCATCAGAGTTCTTTCTTAGCTCTTCAATAACTTGAATATTTCTATGTTTATCACCAACTGTTTCAGGAATAAATGGTAAAAACTTAGCTAATGCACTGTTAATAAAATCGATAGATACTTCACTTACAAACTCTGTTCCACTGAAATCAACTTCAACACCAGACTCTTTTAGAGCTGAGATAAATATAGCTGCTGAACCTAAGTTTTCACCCCAGTTTACTATTGGATAGTTTGCTTGTAGAACATTTCCACTACTCTGACCTAAATCTACTCGACAGATACCGAAACCGATCGGATTTCTATAACCATTTTCACTCTGAACAGAACTAACAAACTCTTTAAATTGATCTACACTAAATATAGTTTTCAAATTTACCCTTTACTATTTTAATTTTCTGAAATTTTATCCTATTAGAGAACTTAACAGCACTCTCTATATATCGATAGAGAGAATTTATCAAACTTCTCATCTACACTATTTCGTAGAATAGTCTCATCAACTTTTATATCTGCAATAGAGTTACATTTTGGACAGATAATATGCCCGTGAACCTCTTTTACAATCTCAAATTTAGGTTTACTATTTGGAATAGAGACCTCTTGTATAAATTTTTTTTCGACCATACTATTAATATTTTTATAGATAGTAGCAAGTGATAGAGATGGAAAAGTGACTTTAATACTTTTATAGATACCATCAATATCTATATGCCCACTACTATGAATAATCTCTGTAATTGCAACTCTCTGTGGAGTGGCTTTAATTCCACTCTTTTTAAGTAATTCAACTGCATAATTCATCTATACACCTTTTGTTAATCAAGAATAAAACCATATATATAAGTTTATCAAAAATTCAGGAACTTAAGATTATAATTTGTAATAGATAAAAATTATTAAGTAGGATTATTTATTGAAAAATTATTTAAGTAGTATAACAGCAGTAGCAATATTAACAGTCGGTTGTAGTGAAAGCCCAAAAGAGAATAATAATAGAGTAGAAGCAGAAGATAAGCTTATTAAGATGGCTAAAGAGTCTGGAATGGTAGCTATTCCAAGTAGTAGAGCAGAACAGATTAAACTTGTAGATGATCCAAGAAACCCTATCACGGAAGCAAAAGTTGAGTTAGGAAAAAAACTATATTTTGACCCACGATTATCAAAAAGTAATTTAATTAGCTGTAACACTTGTCATAATCTTGGAGCTGGTGGAGTTGATGGAGTATCAGCAGCTATTGGACACGGCTGGACAGCAAACCCACACCATTTAAATTCACCTACAGTATATAATGCAGTTTTTGCAACTCGACAGTTTTGGGACGGTAGAGATCCAGATTTAGAGAAACAGGCTCAAGGTCCAATTCTTGCTGGTCCAGAGATGGCTTCAACAAAAGATATTGTAGTAGACACTGTTAAATCTATTCCTGCCTATGTTGAAGAGTTTAAAGAGGCTTATGGTGGAAATGTTGAAATTAATTATGAGACAGTAACAAAAACTATTGGAAATTTTGAGAGAACTCTTGTTACTCCATCAAAATTTGATAAATTCTTAGAGGGTGATGTTAATGCTCTTAATGATGGTGAAAAAGAGGGGCTTAAAACTTTTATAGATAAAGGGTGTGCAAGTTGTCATACAGGGATCGCTATTGGAGGAACAATGCAACCGTTCCCAGCTATGCCTAATAGTCCTTACAAATATGCTGAAATTGGTGACTTTAAAGGTGATGCAAACGGTCTTGTAAAAGTTCCAACTCTTAGAAATATTGAAGAGACAGCACCATATTTTCATAATGGAGCAGTGTGGAACTTAGCAGAAGCTGTAAAAATTATGGGAGAGACTCAGTTAGGAGTTGATCTTAAAGATGATGAGGTGAATAAGATTCTTATATTCCTTGGAACTCTTAATGGTGAAAAGCCAGAAGTTAAGTTTCCTCAACTACCTGCTTCAACTCATACAACACCAAAACCTCAAGCTAACTAATCCTAAATCTATCCCTCTAAGTGGGGATAGAACTCCACTTTTAATTTAAAAATTTCTTAAATTGATACTCTATAAGCCTTATCTATCAAAAGTTTAGATACTCTTTTAAGATAAATATCAAGATTAGGATAGTTATGTTTGTAAAGGATATAACCGATCTGGAGAAGAGTTCTCTTCAGATATTAAGGAAAATAGATGTTGATAGAGGTGGGATAAATATCCTATCAAAAAAGATGAAAGTGTTTCTTGTCTACATAAACAGTCTAAATGTGTATGGAGCAAATATCTTAAAACAAGATGCCCTCTCTATCGGTGCAGATCTTGCTGTTCCTAAAGGGACTGTAACTTGTAGTGAGAAGTATGTCGATGCTATACTGATTACAAACTATCGACAGCTTGAGACTCTTGCTAAGAAAGAGTTGGCACAGCCTTTTGGATTGAAAGATGTTGCAAAAGAGTTTAAAAAACTACTCAAAGCTTATAAGACAGTAGAGTATAATCCAGAGATAATGGGTGTTTTAAATATTAATAGTGATAGCTTTTTCTCTAATAGTAGAGTTAATGAAAAGGAAGTTGTTCGCAGAGCAGAACAGATGATAGAAGATGGTGCAACTGTTCTTGACTTTGGGGCTGTTAGTAGCCGACCAAATAGTGAAATTGTCTCTGAAGCTGAAGAGATGAGTAGAGCTAAAGAGGTTATAGATCTTCTATATCAAAATAAGATCTACGAGAAAGCTGAACTATCTCTTGATAGTTATGCTCCATCAGTTATTGAGTATGCACTTAACCACGGCTTCTCAATTGTAAATGATATTACAGGGCTTCGTAACGATGAGGTAGCTAAAATCTCTGGAAAATATGGTGCTAAAGTTGTAATTATGCATATGCAGGGAACACCACAAACTATGCAGTTAAACCCAACCTACGATGATGTTGTAAAAGATGTCTACTACTTTTTCCAAGAGAGAATTGAGAAAGCAAAATCATACGGTATAAAAGATATTATTCTTGATGTTGGTATAGGATTCGGAAAGAGCTTAGAGCAGAATATAGAGCTTCTCCAGAGTATGAAAACTTTTCAGACTTTTGATTACCCTCTACTTGTTGGAGTAAGCCGAAAATCTATTATAGATAAGATTACTCCAACTCCTATTGAAGAGAGACTCCCCGGAACTCTTACACTTCATCAGAAAGCTCTTGAGAATGGTGCATCTCTCTTAAGGGTTCACGATGTAAAAGAGCATAAACAGATGATAGATATATGGAAAGCTTTCCACAAAGTTACTAAATAGTGTATTTGCTGAACTCTTCTTTGCTAAAATATGCAGAAAATAGGAGAGTTCTTGAAAGATCTAATAGAGAAACTTGATTTAGAAGAGTTTATTAGTGGACTTAAAAATCTATATGCAAGAGAGCCGAAAGATCTATTTATAGAGGGTGATACAAATCGACATCTTCAATTTATAAGAGAGATTGATACCCTCGATTTTAATGCTCCGATAGAGATAAAAGATATCTGGGGATCTATTAATAGAGTTAGAAAGTTTGGAATCTTAACAATTGAAGCGATATTTGATATTCTAAAGATTATTAGATACTTTAACTATCTTAAAAAGATGAGAATTGATAATAGTACACTCTTCTATAAGTGGGTGCAGAAAATAGATATTCCTGACTACTTTAATGAGATTGATAACTATTTTGATGAGAAAGGAAACTTTCGTGATGATGTTGATGAACAGCTGAAGCAGTTATCAATAAATATTGAGAGAGCTTCTCGAAATATAAAAGATGAGTATCGAAGAGTTATTCACTCTGCTAAAGTTGAGCCATATTTAGTAGATAAACAGATTCATTTACTTAATGATAGAGAGACTCTACTTCTAAAAGGTGGCTTCAACCATCAACTTAAAGGTTCTGTTATCGGTCGAAGTGCTAACGGTTTCTTCTATGTTGTCTTAGACTCAGTAGAGAGAGAAGCTGATAAGATCAGAGACTATCGACAAGAGAGAGAGTCAATTATTCTAACTTATAGAAAAGATATTTCAAAACGGTTACACTCTTTTCAACCATTTTTAAAATATATAGATAAACAGTTTACTCTATTTGACTCCTATCAAGCGAGACTATTTTTTGCAAAAGGTAAAAATTTAGAGTTCGTCAAACCGACCTCATCAGATGAGATAGTTTTAAAAGAGTTCTATCACCCAGCTATCAGACAGAATCCAAAGCCTTTAACTATCGACTTCTCAAAGAAAGTTTTAATGGTAACAGGTGTAAATGCTGGTGGTAAAACGATGTTACTTAAATCTATACTATCAACAGTTCTACTAAGTAAATATCTGATTCCTATGAATATAGATTCTCATAACTCTAAGATTGGTCGTTTTAAATCTGTTGATGCAATTATCGATGATCCACAAAATATAAATTTTGATATTTCAACTTTTGCAGGTCGAATGGTAGATTTCTCAAAGATTCTCAAAAAAGAGAACTCTCTTATCGGTGTTGATGAGGTCGAACTTGGTACAGATTCTGATGAGGCTTCTGCACTATTCAAAGTCTTAATTGAGAAACTTATCAATCGAGGTTCAAAGATAGTTATCACAACTCACCATAAACGGTTAGCCTCTCTTATGGGTGTAAATCCTGATGTTGAACTTGTTGCTGCTATCTATGACGAAGAGAAGAGAGAGCCAACTTATCGATTCTTACAGGGAACAATCGGAAAAAGTTATGCTTTTGAGACAGCTGAACGGTATGGAATCCCAAAGACCTTTGTGCAGGAGGCTCGAAAGACTTACGGTGAAGATGCTCAGAAACTTAATGAACTTATTGAGAAAAGTGCTAACCTTGAACAGCAACTACTCCTTAAAAATGAGGAGATGGATAGAAAGCTTATTGAGATTGAGAACTCAAAGAGAAGACTTAAAGAGGCAGAAGATAGTTTTTATAGAGGTGTAGAGGTTAAAAAGAGTCAGCTTGAATCTCTATATAAAGGGGCAATTAGTGAAGCTAAAGAGTCTGTAAAAGCTAAAACTATTCCTGATACACACCGTCATATGACAGAAGCCCATAAGCAGTTGCCTAAAAAAGATATGGCTGAAGATAGTAGAGATTATGAGTTTAAAGTTGGTGATAAAGTCCGTTACAGAACTGGTGAAGGTGTGATTATTCAGCTTAAATCTAAAAAAGCGAGAATAGAGGTTAATGGTTTTAAGATAGAGGTTAAACTTTCAGATATTAAACCTGTTATAGATGTTCCAAAGCCTAAAAAGAGTTCAGTGACTGTTAAAGTTGAAAAAACTGATAAAGTAGGTTTAACTCTGGATCTACACGGAATGAGACGAGAAGATGCTCTTGAAGAGCTTGAAAACTTTATATCTACGGCACTTTTACAGGGTTGGGATGAGGTTCTTGTTACCCACGGAATCGGTAGTGGAATTCTAAGTAAAGCTACGGCAGAGTTTCTAAAACACCACCCAAGTGTTGTCTGGTGGGGTGATGCTCCTCCACAGATGGGTGGACACGGTGCAAAACTTATAAGGCTTTAATTAATGCTAAAAATTTAATTACTCTTTTTTTTGCTATAATTCGCCAATTATTTTTGGAAAAGGAAAAGAATTTGCCAACCATTAATCAGCTTATCCGAAAGGAAAGAAAGAAGCAGATCAAGAAATCAAAATCTCCTGCTTTAGAGAGTTCTCCACAGAGAAGAGGTGTTTGTACAAGAGTTTATACAACTACACCAAAAAAACCTAACTCGGCTTTAAGAAAAGTTGCAAAAGTTAGATTAACAACAGGATTTGAGGTTATCTCATATATCGGTGGTGAGGGTCACAACCTTCAAGAACACAGTATCGTGCTTGTAAGAGGCGGTAGAGTAAAAGATTTACCGGGTGTTAAGTATCACATCGTTCGTGGTGCATTAGATACTGCTGGTGTTGCTAATAGAAGAGTTGCTCGTTCTAAATATGGTGCTAAAAAGCCTAAAAACTAATTAGAACTTTTTGAGACAAAATAGATTATCCTAAAATCCACAAGACCGATGAGGTTCTTGAGTAAATTTTAGAGGTTTCTAAAAAAATATATTGAAGAGGATTATAAATTGAGAAGAAGAAAAGCTCCCGTAAGAGAGGTTATGCCTGACCCTCTATACAATAGTGTAGTTGTTACAAAATTCATCAACAAAGTTATGTTAGATGGTAAAAAATCAGTAGCTGAAAAGATCTTTTATAGTGCGATCGAAATTATCAGCTCTAAAAATGAAGAGAAGAGAGGTATTGAGGTTTTCACAGAAGCTGTTGAAAATGTTAAGCCTATTCTTGAAGTAAAGAGCAGAAGAGTTGGTGGTGCTACATACCAAGTTCCTGTTGAAGTTCGTCCTGAGAGACAACTCTCTCTATCTTTAAGATGGTTGGTAGATTCTTCTCGTAAGAGAAATGAGAGAACAATGGCTCAGAGACTCGCTAATGAGTTAATGGATGCTGCTGACAACAAAGGTTCTGCATTCAAGAAGAAAGAGGATATGTATAAAATGGCTGAAGCTAATAAAGCTTTTGCTCATTACAGATGGTAATCAGAGAGACTCTTTTTACAGATACAATTTCGGAGGGGTTACCCCCTCTACCCCAAAAAAACTTATTTACTTTTATACTAATATAGGAATTATAAACTATGGCAAGAAAAACTCCCCTAAGCGAAGTTAGAAATATCGGTATTGCTGCTCATATTGATGCAGGAAAAACAACAACAACAGAGAGAATCCTTTTCTATACAGGTGTATCACATAAAATTGGTGAAGTTCACGACGGTGCTGCAACTATGGATTGGATGGAGCAGGAGCAGGAGAGAGGTATTACAATTACTTCAGCTGCAACTACTTGTACTTGGAAAGATAAGCAGATTAATATTATCGATACTCCAGGACACGTTGATTTCACAATTGAAGTTGAGAGATCTATGAGAGTTCTTGATGGTGCAGTAGCTGTTTTCTGTGCTGTTGGTGGGGTTCAGCCACAATCAGAGACTGTTTGGAGACAAGCTGATAAGTATGGTGTTCCAAGAATGGTTTTCGTAAACAAAATGGATAGAACTGGTGCTGATTTCTATAATGTAGAAAATGACATCAAAACAAAACTTAAAGCTAACCCTGTTCCAATTCAGATTCCTATCGGTGCTGAAGAGGGCTTCCAAGGTGTTATTGATCTTGTTCAGATGAAAGCTATCGTTTGGGACGAAGATGCAAAAATGGGTTCTGCTTACAATGTTGAAGAGATTCCTGCAGAGTTACAAGATAAAGCAGATGAGTACCGTGAAAAGATGATTGAAGGTATCTCTGAAGCTGAAGGTAACGAAGAGATTATGGAGAAGTTCCTTGATGGTGAAGAGGTCTCAAATGATGAGATTATCGCTGGAATCAAAAGAGCTACTCTTGCTATGGAAGTTATCCCTATGACTTGTGGTACAGCTTTCAAAAATAAAGGTGTACAGACTCTACTTGATGCAGTTGTTGCTTATTTACCATCTCCAACAGAAGTTGCTGATATTAAAGGTACAAAAGCTGATAATGAAGAGGAAGAAGTTGTTGTTAAGTCATCAGATGAGGGTGAATTTGCAGCATTAGCCTTCAAAATTATGACTGATCCATTTGTTGGACAGCTTACATTTATCCGTGTTTACCGAGGTAAACTTGAGTCTGGTTCTTATGCAATCAACACAACTAAGGGTAAAAAAGAGAGAATCGGTCGTATTCTTAAGATGCACTCTAACAAGAGAGAAGAGATTAAAGAGCTTTATGCTGGTGAAATCGGTGCTGTTGTTGGTCTTAAAGATACAACTACTGGTGATACACTATCTTCTGATAGAGATAAAGTTATCCTTGAGAGAATGGAGTTCCCAGAACCAGTTATCTCTGTTGCTGTTGAGCCAAAAAC
>Ga0193956_1001251_pt1 | contig 10271 bp, 7 predicted proteins | sample BB_7_MG_FD_140358 | JGI IMG/M metagenome (GOLD analysis project Ga0193956, IMG submission 140358) | Microbial mat bacterial communities from the Broadkill River, Lewes, Delaware, United States - BB_7_MG | ecosystem: Environmental > Aquatic > Freshwater > River > Microbial mats | place: USA...
GAAGCACTTAAAAGAGAAAATACAGAAGTTGTATTTGGATATCCTGGTGGTGCTATTATGAATGTATATGATGAAATCTATAAACAAGATCATTTTCAACATATATTAACAAAACATGAACAAGCTGCGATTCACGCGGCTGATGCATATTCAAGAAGTAGTGGTAAGGTTGGTGTTGCTATTGTAACATCTGGTCCTGGATTTACTAATGCAGTTACTGGACTTGCTACTGCTTATACTGATTCTATACCAATGGTTGTTATTAGTGGTCAGGTTCCAACGGCAGTTATTGGAACAGATGCTTTTCAAGAGATAGATGCTGTAGGTATTAGTAGATCATGTACTAAGCATAATTTTTTGGTAAATGATGTTAATGATTTAACACGTGTATTAAAAATTGCATTTCATATTGCTAAAACGGGACGACCAGGACCTGTTCATATTGACTTACCAAAGGATGTTAGTGCAGAGTTAGCAAAATTTAATTACGATCAAGAATTTGAACTTCCTACTTATAAACCTACAACAAAAGGTAATGTAAGACAGATTAAATCTGCTTTAAAAAAAGTAAGTGAATCTAAACGACCTGTATTATATATAGGTGGTGGAGCAGTACTATCTAATTGTTATGAAGATATTAGAGAGTTTGCACATCAAACTAAGATACCAGTTGTTGAAACTTTAATGGCACGTGGTATTATGAGAAGTGATGATGAGTACTTATTTGGAATGCTAGGTATGCATGGTGAATATGCTGCAAATATGGCAATGAGTGAAGCAGATATGATTATTTGTCTTGGTGCTAGATTTGATGATAGAGTAACTGGACGATTAGATGTATTTGCAAAAAAAGCACAAGTAGTACATGTAGATATTGATCCTGCTTCTATTGCAAAAATTGTTAAACCTAACTATCCTATTGTTGGTGACTTAGCTATTGTAATGGGACAAATTTTAGAGCATGTTAAAGATTTTGATTTTAATGATTATTCTTCTTGGCATAATACTTTAAAAGGATACCAAGCAGAACATCCTTTAACTTTTAATGAAGATAGTGATAGATTGAAACCTCAATGGGCTATTAAAAGAGTTGGAGAATTATTAGGTGATGATGCTTTAATCTCAACTGATGTTGGACAACATCAAATGTGGACAGCACAATTTTATCCATTTAATTATCCAAGACAGTTTATGACTAGTGGTGGACTAGGAACAATGGGTGTTGGTCTTCCCTATGCAATGGGAGTTAAACGAGCAAATCCAGATAAAATTTCTGTAAACTTTACAGGTGATGGGTCAATTATGATGAACGTACAAGAGATAATCACTTGTACTCAGTATAATCTTCCTCATATCAATATTATTTTAAATAATAATTATCTTGGTATGGTTAGACAATGGCAAACAAGATTTTATGAAGATAGACTTGCAGAAACTACACTAGATACTCAAGCAGATTTCAAAATGCTTTGTGAGTCTATGGGTGGTGTTGGATATAAAGTTCATACTAAAGAGGAATTTGATGCAGCATTAAAAGATGCCGTTAAACAAAACAAAGTTGCTATGATAGAAGTAATTGTTGATAGAAGAGAAGAGGTTCTTCCAATGGTACCAAATGGACATGCTCTTGACGATATGCTTTTATTAGAAAAAAGCAAAGGAGATAAATAATGAATAATTTTAAAGATTTTTATGATAGTTCAGAAAAAAGAGAGGTACTATCTGTAGTTGTAATAAATAAAGAATCAGTCCTCAGTAGAATTGTTGATTTATTTTCGGCTCGTGGATATAATATTGATAGTTTAACAGTTGCTCCAATTCCTGAAAGTCAGTACTCAAGAATTACAATTATTACAACTGGAAGTGCAAGGGTAATTGATCAGATTGTTAAACAACTGAATAAATTAGTACCTGTATTAAAAGTAACAGAACATAAAGATGTTATTGAAAAAGATACAGTACTTATAAAAATACCAATTGATCAAAATCTAAGTGATGTGGATGTTTTAGCACGTGCTTATAATGGTGCAATTCAGAATGTTACAGAAAATGCAATAGTGATCTCTGCAACAGATGAGCCTAAAAGAATAGCTAACTTTATTAGAATCATTGAAAAATACAAACCACTTGAAATAGTAAGAAGTGGTGTTGTTGCAATGGAGCGATAATAAAGCAATAAAAGATACTATTAAAGATATGTTAAACAACAAACTTTCTGTGCTCTATGTAGAAGATGATGCTGTAGCGCGTGAAAATGGTATCGAATACTTAGAAAACTTTTTTAATATAGTTTATGATGCACCTGATGCTATTATGGCATTGGAGTTGTATCATAAATATAAGCCTTCAATAATAATCACAGATATTCAAATGCCAAGGTTAAATGGACTTGAATTTGTAGAACAGATTAGACAAAAAGATCAAAAAACACAAATTATTATTACAACTGCCTTTAGTGATAAAAAATATTTATTAAAAGCGATTGAATTAAAACTTGTAAAATATCTCATTAAACCTATAAGTGAAAAAGAGTTTGATGAAGCTTTACAAATTTGTATTGAGACTTTAAAAGAAAATTCTACTAATATAATAAGCATAACTACCAATATATATTTTGATACTTTTAATAATACTTTAGTTAAAAATGGTGACATTATAAAACTAAGAACAAAAGAGATAGTACTTCTTTCTTTACTAATAAAAAATAAAAATCGTTATGTTACATATAATGAGATTGAAAATCATGTATGGGAAGATACCGTTATGACAAAAGATGCACTAAAAACGGTTATAAAAAATATAAAATCTAAAGTATCAAAAGATCTGATCTCTAATCTATCAGGTACTGGTTATAGAATTGAACTTTGATGTAACTGTTACTCTTGTTTATGGTGTAACTTTTGGGATCATATTGATGTCTATTATTTATACTTTTATTAGATATCTTTATTTAAAAGAATATACATATATTAGTTATAGCATCATGCAAGTTTTTTCTTTATTATATCTTGTCTCTTATAGCCCTTTTTTTGATATCTCAAAATTTTATCAAGACCTATTTTTATTATTTGCGACATTTAGTGCCGTATTATTTTCTTTTACTTTTTATGAAGGGAATTTTTTTCCAAAAATATCTAATACAAAAGAACTTATAATAAATACACTATTGCTTAATGTTGTTATTTTAAGCTCTTTTTATCACTATGTTTTATTTGAATATATTCCATATACTGTTATTTTTAGTATATTGTTTATATCAATTATTTTTAACTTAAGAGATGGATTTAAATCTACTTTTATCTATGTAATAGGGTGGGCGGTTTTTTGTTTTTTACTTTTTGCTTTTGATTTTAAACAGTTTTATACAAATAAAGGTTATATTGATATAGTACTTCTTGCATTTGCTATTGAAGCAATACTTTTTACAATTTCTGTATCTTATAAATATAAAATACTACAAAATCAAACAAAAAATTATGAAGATATTTTATTACAACAATCTAAACTAGTAAAGAGTGGTGAGATGATTAGTAATATTACTCATCAATTTAGGCAACCTTTAAATAATATCTCTTATATTTTAATCAATATAAAAAAAAGGTTTGATAGTAATAAACTAGAAAAAGAGTATTTTTATAAAAAAATAACTCAAGCCAATGAACAACTTCAGTTTTTGTCTAAGACTATTGATGATTTTAAAGAGTTTTATATACCCTCAAAGCTAAAAGAAGATTTTTGCATTAAAGATGCAATTGACAATAGTTTAACAGTTTTAAGTGCAGATATGAAGAGAAAAAAAATCGATTTCATTTATACTTTTAATGTAAATGAAGATATAAAAATAAATGGTATAAAAAATGAGTTAGCTCAAATTGTACTTTCAATTATTTCAAATGCCATAGATGCATTAAATACAATAGAAAATCCAAAAATATCTTTAGAGGTTGATGCAACAGATGCCGAAGTATTGTTAAAAATACATAACAATGGTAAACAAATAAGTACAAATAATCTCAAGAAAATATTTAAACCATATTTTTCAACAAAAAAAGAGGGAAGTGGTATTGGGCTTTATTTAGTAAAATTGATTATTGAAAAAAGTTTTGAAGGTAAAATCGAAGTAGAAAATAAAAAAGTGGGAGTATTGTTTACCCTCTTTTTTGAAAGAACTATTTGATATCTTTTGGATATGTAAAAAATAGTTTTTGAGTAAGATTGATTTTTGAATCTTCTTTTGAAAATATTAAAGCTTCAATTTTAATTGTTGTATCTTTTATATTAGAAAAAGATAATTTTTTTGTTGCTTCTATAATTAAAACTCTTTTGGCTTTTTTGTTCCCTTTTAATGTTATTGGTTTAAATCTTTTAACTCTAAAATCTGATGTATTTAGTAGTTTTATATCGTAAGTATATGTTTTATCTTGAGTATTATGAATTGTTAAAATATAATTATTTGATACAATACCATTGTTTTTTATATTGTAAAGTTTTGTTGTTTTATTTACGTTTATAATTATATTTTCTTTTTTTAAGGTAAAAATACCTGCAAATATTAAAGAAGTGATTAGGGCAACTGCATACATGATATTTTTAGATGTTAATAAAGAGATATTTAATTTATTTAATACTTTATTTGTACTCCCCCAATTGATTAATGATTTTTTTCCTAATTTACCCATAACAATTGAACAAGCATCTGAACACTCTAAACAGTTGATACACTCAACTTGTAAACCTTTTCGAATATCAATATGAGTTGGACAAACTTTTACACAAGCTTCACAAGTAGTACACTCTTCATTTTGTGCCCATTGTTTTATATTAAATATTGTTTTCTCACCATTATTATAAATCTTTCCACCTCTATTTGTATCATAAACTATTTGTTTAGTATTGTCATCATACAAAACAGATTGTATTCTAGAATATGGACATACATAAACACAAAACTTTTCTTTCATAATTAGAATATCAAATAATAAAAATCCAGCAATACTCAAGATCCAAATGATCATTACCATGTGCTCAGCAGGATTTTTCATATAAATGAAAAAATCTTCAGGTGGAACAAAATACCATAAAAAATTTGTAGCAATTATTAGAGATAAAATTAACCATAAAGAGATAGCGATGATTTTTTTTATCATATTTTGTACATTTGAATAATCGGCATGTTTTTGTTTGTTTTTAATCTTTCCTAGGTCTAATATTGTATTTTCAATTAAATCCCTATAAAGAACACGAAAGATAGTTTGAGGACAAGCCCACCCACACCATGCTCTTCCAAACATAGAAGTAATAGCAAAAATACCAATGAAAAAAAACATTAATAAAAATGGCATGAGATAAAGTTCATTGATATTAAAAACTAAACCTATAAAGTGAAACTGTAATTTTTCAAAAGATAATAATAACAGATGATTCCCATTGACTTTAATAAATGGCACAATAAGCGTAAATAGTGTTATAAAAATGTATGTAAGATACCTTTTTTTTGTATATAACATGGAAGCTCCTTTTTATTTTTGGAACTATATATTTTTTAAGTGTCCATTTAGTGGTATAAAAACAAATAATAAAAGAATTGCAAAATGTCATTTTTTATTATCATTTGTAAATTTTATAGTAAAATTTACAGATACAAAATATGGGTAGTTATTGGTTTAGAGCAGTTAAATTATATTTTGGCTATAATAAAGAGTTAATATATATAAATAATTTATGAATAACTAAAAAATAAAATATAAGAAGGTATACAAATATGACTTTTTCATGGGAATATATTCATGTTTAAAATGGAACTTAATTTACTTTGTGAAAAATTAAATATTCAATGTTCTAGTAGCATTGAAGTTACAGGGTTAAATACACTAAAAGATGCTTCTAATACAGAAATAACATTTTTAGAAAATAAAAAATATCTATCTGATTTAAAAGATACAAAAGCAGGGGCAGTTTTTTTAACTGAAGAGTTTAAAGAACTAGTACCTTCACATACAATTGCGTTAGTTACACAAGAACCTTATTTATCCCTTGCTCATGCGAGTAAATTTTTTGCTCCAAAAGTTATAGAATCATATGGGGTGGAAGCAATTATTGGTGACAATGTAAATATCATGGAAAATGTTTCTATAGGTAAAAATACAACTATAGGGAACAATGTAACTATAATGGCAGGAAGCTTTATAGGTGATAATGTAAAAATAGGAGATGATACTCTTATTTATCCAAATGTTACAGTTTATAGAGATTGTACAATAGGAGATGAGTGTATTATTCATGCAGGAACTGTAATAGGAAGTGATGGTTTTGGCTTTGCTCATACAAAAGAGGGAAAATATATCAAAATATACCAAAATGGAAATGTAACTATTGGAAATGATGTTGAGATTGGTTCAAACACTTCAATAGATAGAGCAGCTTTTAATTCAACTATCATTGAAGATGGTGTGAGAATTGACAATCTTGTGCATATCGCGCATAACTGTAGAATAGGGCGTGGTTCTATTATCACAGGTCAATGTGGATTTGCAGGATCTTCTATTTTAAATGAATATGTAATAGTGGGTGCTCAAAGTGGTGTTGCAGGTCATCTTGAAATAGCTCCATTTTCAACAATATCAGCTAAAAGTGGTGTAACAAAATCTATTAAAGAACCTAAAAAACAGTGGGCAGGATTTCCATTGATGGAACACAGACCTTGGCTTAAACTTCAAGGTAAAATTCAAAGACTATTAAAAGGATAAATCATAGCTTTAAAAATTATATCTACTATTGTAGCGTTTATTTTAGTATATTTTTCGTTCTCAATTTTTATATCAGATATCAACACAGTTGGTAAAGTTGGTTCAACAGTTTCAGATTATTCAAAAGGATATTTGGGATATATAGCTTATGTGTATTTATTGGTATTGTTGTATCCATTGTATAAACTTAATTTTTCAAAAATAGAAAGATTTATTGAAAAAACAATATCTTTTATATTTTTAGCTTTTACTCTAATAATCTTTCAATCACTTATTGTGACAAACAACATGTCAGGTAAATTTGGAAATATTATAGTACAAGATATTTCCCCTTTTATTGGAATTGCAGGATTATGGATATTTGTATTAATCGGTCTATTTATCTCTTTAATTATCTTATTTGATTCTCAAAGTGAAGCAATCTTGGATAAGTTACTAAATCTAAAATCTAGTGTAAAAGTAAGTTATCCTAAACTAAAAAATACAAAAGCACCTCAAAAAATACACCGTTCTACTGAAAAAAAAGTCCAAGTTAAAGAAGTAGGTGATACTGCGGAAATAATTATTGAAGATGAACACCCTTCCAAAAAACATGTTACATCACAATCAATTATAAAAGAATCTGTATCTATAAAACAAAATATAATAGAAGATGAGCCATTTAGTGAAGAAAAATTGTTTAAGGAACAAATAAAAAACAATCCAATTACTATAGAAGAGACAAAACAATCTGTAGATAAGGAAGAGATTGTTCCACAGATAAAACCTATTGAAATCAAAGTAGAAAAAAAGCAGGTTCAAGAGATAGTTGAAGAGCCAAAAATACAAGAGATTAAAAAAGAATCAAAACATAGTGTAATAGTTGATGAGCTCGAAGAAAATAAAAAATTATTAGAAGATATTGAAGTAGGGGATGTGATTATTCCGAAAAACTTTCAATTACCTCCAACAAATATTTTTCAACAACCTAAAGAAACAAAATCAAAAGTAAATGAAGAGTTTATTGATAAAAAGATTAGAGATTTACTTGAAAAATTAAGTATGTTTAGAATTGATGGTGATGTTGTTCGAACTTACACAGGACCAATTGTTACAACTTTTGAATTTAAACCTGCTTTAAATGTAAAAGTATCAAAAATATTAAATTTGCAAGATGATTTAGCAATGGCACTAAAAGCCCAAACTATAAGACTTCAAGCTCCAATTCCTGGTAAAGATGTTGTAGGTATTGAAGTACCAAATGAAGAGACTCAAACTATATACTTAAGAGAAATCTTAGAGAGCGAACTGTTTCAAAGTGCTTCATCTCCTCTTACTATGATTTTGGGAAAAGATATTGTTGGGAAGCCATTTATAACTGATTTAAAGAAATTACCTCACTTATTGATTGCTGGAACTACGGGAAGTGGTAAGTCTGTTGGATTAAATTCAATGATTTTATCATTATTGTATAAAAACTCACCAGATAATTTAAAGCTGATTATGATTGATCCAAAGATGATTGAATTTTCAATTTATAATGATATTCCACATCTTTTAACTCCTGTTATAACTAAGCCAACTGAAGCTATTAATGCACTAGCAAATATGGTTGCAGAGATGGAACGAAGATATACAATGATGGCTGAAACTAGAACAAAAAATATAGATAACTATAATGAAAAGTCTAAAAGTTTAGGGCGTGAAGAGATGCCATATATTGTTATTGTTATTGATGAGTTAGCTGATTTAATGATGACAAGTGGAAAAGAGGTTGAGATATCAATTGCAAGAATTGCTCAAAAAGCAAGAGCATGTGGTATTCATCTTATCGTTGCTACTCAAAGACCATCAGTAGATGTTGTAACTGGACTTATTAAAGCAAATCTTCCTAGTAGAATCTCTTATAAAGTAGGGCAAAAGTAGATAGTAAGATTAACTTAGATTCACTTGGTGCTGAGTCATTGTTAGGGCGTGGAGATATGTTGTTTACACCTCCTGGAATGAGTGGACTTGTACGTATTCATGCTCCTTGGAGTGATGAAAAAGAGATAGAAGAGGTTGCAGAGTTCTTGAAAGAACAAAGAGAAGCTTCTTATGATACAACTCTATTGAAAGAAAAACTAGAAGAGGGATTTAATTCACAGGCTACTTCAAATGGAGATGTTGGTAATTTGGATGAGCTATACGAACAAGCTAAACTTGTAGTTTTACAAGATAAAAAAAGTTCGATTAGTTATCTTCAAAGAAGACTAAAAATTGGTTATAATAGATCTGCAACTATTATAGAACAATTAGAACAAACAGGTATTTTATCTTCTGCAAATGCAAAAGGAAATAGAGAAATACTTGTATAGTATATACTTTATCTAAGTATATACTTTACATAAATTTTTATTTTTACTGTTTCTAAAGGTTTTGGATAATCTTTATATGCTAAACTAATAGTTTTAAGTGTATTTTTATCAAGTGCTGTATAACTTGAACTATCTGAAATCTTTAGATTTGTAATATCTCCATTTGGATGCAATAAAAATTCTACTATATTTATTCCACTTTGTCTGGTTCTTATTGATAGTCTTGGATAAGATAAATATTTTTGTGTAACTCTTCCAATCGAATTTAGATTGTTTCTAAGATATCTTTTTTGTACTTTTGAGTATTGAAAATATTTTTCACCGTAGAGTTTAATATAACTTTGAGTTAGTTTATCTAATTTTTCTATCTCTTGTAATTCTCTTGCTTTTTTTTGTGATTCTTCAAATTTACTTTGTTTCTCTTTTTTATTTTGTTCTTTCTGTTGTTTATTAAGTGTAAATAAGGACTTTAAGTCTATTTGTTTAGTCACTTCTGGCAACTTTATTGTTTTGATTTTCTTCTTAATAGTTTTTTTTCTTTTTCTTTTAGGAGTCTTTTTGTTGATAACTTTTTTGATTCTTTTGAGAGGCTCTATCTTTTTTTGCTGTTTTTTTTCAATAATTTTTTTCTTTTTTACAATAGTTGGTTTTTTAATTTTTACATATTTTATATTTACAAAGCCATTTTTTTTAAAAACTTGCTTCTGATTTGTTGTGCTAATTTGAAGATTTTGCTTTTTTATTGTTAAATCTACAGTTGAATATAATAAAAAATGTATGCAAAGTGATATTATAAATGCTATAGATATACTGATTGTTAATTTTTTCATATATCATCTCTATGTTTATTTAAGATGAGTATTGTATCTTAATTTTATTATAAAGCAAAGATATTAGATTAATTCTATTCAAATTTTTTGAATTTACAATAATAAGAATAAAGTTATTTGTTTTATTTAGATATTCCAAAATATTTTTACATAATAAAGTTTGCTGATAAATAGAATTTTAGGTGAAAAGTGCAAGTTTATATTAATCTAATTTTAAGAAAAGTAGTGTCATAATGTTACTTAGTACATTATAGGTATTGATTGATACCGAAGGGTGAGAGTCCCTATGCTTGAAAGAAGAGATTTGGATAAGAAGGTTTAACGGCTGTGAATATAATTTCACAATGTATCATAAATTA
>Ga0193956_1001253_pt1 | contig 10253 bp, 10 predicted proteins | sample BB_7_MG_FD_140358 | JGI IMG/M metagenome (GOLD analysis project Ga0193956, IMG submission 140358) | Microbial mat bacterial communities from the Broadkill River, Lewes, Delaware, United States - BB_7_MG | ecosystem: Environmental > Aquatic > Freshwater > River > Microbial mats | place: USA...
AATAAAACCCAAGTTATTATTCCACTTCTTTGTGCTTTATCATAATATGCAACATATCCTAAAAGTGCACAAATAGCACCAGAAGCTCCAACAAGATTTACACTATTATCTAAAAAATAAATATACGCAAAAGAAAGAAGTGATGTTAAAAGTCCACAAAATATATAAACTATAACTAACTCTTTAGCACCTCTAAATCTTTCTATTAAATTTCCAAACTGCCAAAGTACAAACATATTCATTCCTATGTGAGCAATTCCTCCATGGGCGAACATACTTGATAATGGCTGCCACCAAAAGTCATAAACTAAAAAGTATAAATTTAAGCCTAAATATAAACCACCTTGAGTCATATTTATTTGAATAATATACATTATAACTGTAATTACTATTAATACATTTGTAGCTGTAAAATCAGCCTTACTAAAGTTTTTTAACATGATTTCTATATACCTTTATTGTGCAATCAATTCTTGATGCAATCTCATTTTTATCATAATATTTAAAATCAGTATAGAATTTAAAAATCCTTTTATCATCTGCCATAAAAGAAGTTAAAATACTACCTGAACATAATTTACAATCTTTTGATTTTTTATTAGGATCTTTTTTATCATTTTCAATAATTTCATATTTTATAGAAAGAAATTTATTTATATCTTTTTTTGCATTTTTCCCAATAGCATTTATATAAAATGAATCTACTTCATCTATAGAAATGAAATCCTCTATTATTGATTTTAAATATTTTGATTTTACATAGCTACCTTCAAGTTTGTAGTAGCCTTTATCTAAAGCTTTCATCGAGTCATTTAAAAGCTTTTGATTATAAACTTTATAAGTAGAAAAAGTATCCTTTTCACAAGATAAAGGAGTAACTTTTTCTTTTGTAATTTCTTCGTATTCATCATTTGCAATATATTTTGAATACAAAATAATAGTAATTGAAATAATTACTATGGAAGCTAGAGTAAAAAAGTTATTTACTATTAAACTCTGCCTCATTCCCCTTTTCATTTTAGAATACTAATGCCTCTTTTAAAACATCTTCTATAACATCAACTGGTTTGATTTCCATAGCTTCTTTTACTTCATCTGGAATTTCATCTAAATCCCTATCATAATTTTTTCTAGGAATTAAAGCTTTTTTCATTTTAGCTTTATACGCTGCAATTAATTTTTCTTTTAATCCACCAATAGGTAAAACTTTTCCTGAAAGTGTAAGCTCACCAGTCATTGCGATATCAGCTTTAATAGGCTTTTCACTTAATACTGAAGCAATAGTTAATGCCATAGTAATACCAGCACTTGGTCCATCTTTTGGTGTTGCACCTTCTGGAATATGTAAGTGAATATCAAATCTCTTATATACTTCACTTGGATCTACTATAACTTTATCTTCTATCTCTTTTGGTGATTTTGGAATAATCTCATTATCAATTAATAAAGCTCCATTATCAATAAGTACTTTTACGACTGAATAAGAGATTCTTGAAGACTCTTTCATAACTTCACCTAAGTTTCCAGTAACAGATAATATACCTTTACCTTTTAACTTAATAGCTTCTGATTTTAGAACATCTCCACCAACTGAAGTCCATGCTAATCCATTTGCAATACCAATTGAATTTTTCTTATCAGCTGGATCTATTTCAAAAATTGGATTATCTAAAAATGATTTTAAATTTTTAGTAGTTATTGAAACTTTTTTAACACTTTCATCACTTAAAAGTTGTTTAGCTACTTTTCTAAATAATTTAGAGAAAACTCGTCTAAGATTTCTAACCCCAGCTTCTCTTGTATATTTAGCAATAATTAATTCAACTGTTGTTTTAGCTAAATTTACTTCTGATTTTTTAAGTCCATGTTTAGTTAACTCTTGAGGAATCAAATAATCATGTGCAATATGATATTTCTCATTTGGTGTATAAGAAGAAATTTCAATAAACTCCATTCTATCTCTTAAAGGAGCGGGGATTCTTCTAGCATCATTTGCAGTTGATACAAAAATAACTTGAGATAAATCTAGTGGGAAATTTAGATATAAATCTCTAAATTCATGATTTTGCTCAGGATCTAAAATCTCTAACATCACAGCAGTTGGGTCACCTCTGTGATTTGCTCCAAGTTTATCAATCTCATCTAAAACCATAACTGGATTCATCTTTTTAGCATCAATTAAACCTTTTACAAGTCTTCCAGGCATTGCTCCAACGTATGTTCTTCTATGTCCTCTTAACTCATTAACATCTTCCATCCCACCAAGAGCAACTCTTATAAGTGGTCTTTTTAATGCTTTAGCAATAGAATTTGCAAGTGAAGTTTTACCAACACCTGGAGGTCCCACAAAACATAAAACTGTACCTTTAGATTTTAAATCTTCGATATTTCTTTGCTCTAATAATTGCTTAACTGCAAAATATTCTGCGATTCTTTCTTTTGGTTTTACTAAAGAATAATGATCTTTATTTAACTGTTCTTCAACATTTGAAACAGAAATTTTTTCATCTGCATAATCCCCAAAAGGAATATCTAATACTTGCTCAACATAAGTTTGTAAAAGTGAAGCATCAGGTGAGTCTGGATTCATACGACTAAGTTTTTCAATTTGTTTTTTAGTCTCTTTGTAACCCTCTTGAGGCATACTTGATTTTAATTTTTTTAATCTCTTTTTATAAGATTTAATCTCTTCATCTTTTTGATTATCAGCACCAAGCTCTTTTTGAATAGCTTTGATTTGTTCTTTTAAAAAGTAATCTTTATGAGTTTTTTCAATTTTTGAGTTTACTTTTTGAGTAATCTCTTTTTGAATTTTATGAGATTCAATCTCTTTTTTAATAACTTCAATAATATCTAAAAGTCTTTGTTCAACATTTGTTTGAGCAAATAATTTATAAGCTTCATCTTTTTTAACTTTTAAAACAGAAGAAATCAAATCAGCGATTCTAGTAGCATCTTCATTTTCTTCAATTGTTTTGATTAAATCTACAGGAAACTTTGAGTTTAATCTAGATAATTTTTTAATATTTTCAATTAAAACATCTATTACAGATTTAACACTTTGTTCATTAAAGGCTTCATTTTTTAGGGTATCAACTGTAGCGAAGATTTCATTTTCTTTTGAGAAACTTTCAATTTTACCTTTTACTAAACCTTGAAAAAGTACTTTTATTTTACCATCAGGTAAAGATACTTTTCTCATAATATTACCAATAACACCTACATCATAAAAAGAATCTTCTTCTCTTTTCCCTTCTTTTCCATTTTTTGAAACTGCAACAATTACTAATTTATTATTTTGAATTGCATCTTCAACTGCTTTTATATTTTCTTCATTGCTTAAAAAAAGTGGAGCAATCATAAAAGGGTATAAAAATATTTCATCTTCAATAATTAATGGTATAGTTTGTGGAAATTTATCATAATTTTCTAATTCCATTTAATTTAACTCCTAAAAATTTATTTATATGTATCTTAATTTATTCAAAAATTGATCTATAAAATGGTACATCAACTGCTTGTATTTCTTCTGGATCTATCCATGCATCTTTTGCTTTTTGTGTATAAACTTCAGCTGCTTTTTCTTTATCTTTTTTTGCATAAAGAGCTGCAATATCTTTATTCATAGAAGCTTTTGCCATAAGAAGTCTTGAATTAATAGTATCAACTAGTGGCATATACGGTGAACTAGGATATGTTGTTTTGAAAACTTGAATTTCACTAATAGTGTTTTCAATTAACTGCTGATCTCTTGATTGATATTTAAATCCTAAGAAATTTGCTTTAATTTTTAAGTATCTTGCATAATCAATATTTTTACTTAATCCAAATCTTTTAATGTATTCATCTAAATAAAAATTAGCTAGAGAGTACTCTTCTTGATCAATATGTGCATTTATTAAAATTAATAGTGCTGTTGGAATAAGAGGTGAATTTCTATGTTCACTCTCAAGTGATGTATATGTGTCATCTGCTAAATCTAAATCTGTTACAGCTATCTGATTTAACATTTTATTGTACCAATAAAGTGCCGGTTTATTATACTCTTCAACATCATTTTTACTCGCACAAGCAGAGAAAACGAATGTAGCACAAGCTATTAATAGTATGTTCTTAAATTTAAAGCTATTTATCATTTCTTAAATCCTTTCTTCATAAAGATGATATTCTATCTAATCCTAGCTTAGGAATTATTTGCTATAATTATCTAAAATAATTAAAAGGCAATAATAAATGAAACTTACTTTAATTGGAAACGGTACAATGGCACAAGCATTAGCTAAAGGGCTAGTAAAGAACCATGAAGTAGAAATAATTGGAAGAAACTTAAAAAAATTAGAAGCTGTACAAAAAGAGATACCTCAAATTACAATTAAAGAATTAGATGATATGGAAGATATCTCAGGAAAAAATATATTATTTTGTGTGAAACCTTATGTTTTACAAACAGTAGCAGCAAGATTAAGTGGAAAAGCAAATATTTTATTTTCTATATTAGCGGGTACTACAATTGACTCACTGAAAAAACATATACAATCAAGATTATACGTAAGAACAATGCCAAATGTGGCAGCTTCTGTTTTAAATTCTACTACAACTTTAACAGGTGATGAAGAAATAAAAAAAGAAGCTGTAGAGATTTTTTCAAGTATTGGAAGAGCTATTTGGGTTGAAAATGAAAAACAATTAGATATTGCAACAGCAGTTGCTGGAAGTGGACCTGCTTTTTTAACATTGATAGCAGAAAGTATAGCAGATGGTGCTGTAAGAGCTGGACTTCCAAGAGATTTAAGCTCTCAATTAGTTCATGGATTATTTAGTAGTACAGCTTCACTTTTAGAAGTTCAACACCCTGCACTTATCAAAGATTCTATTATGAGTCCAGGAGGAACTACTGCTGCTGGGTATGGTGTTTTAGAAAAAAATGGTGTAAGAAATGCAATGATGGACTCTATTCAAACAGCATATGATAAAGCAACAGAACTTAGTAAAAAGTAGTTTTACACTTTTAGAAACCCTTCTTAGTATCACATTACTAGCTCTTGTTATAGGTGGATTTTCAAAATCTACCTATGATGATGAAATTAGCAGTAAAAATTATATGCTTTTAAACTCTTTAGAAAATTCTTTTGATACAAAAGATTATGATAAATTCACTTCTTCAAACAAAACAATCAAACTTATAGTAAATAGTGAAACAATAGAAAATCTAAATGTAAAAAAATATGAATTTTTAAATGAACATATAAAATTGATAAAATATGAAAAATAGTTTTACTCTTTTTGAAATAATTTTGACTTTAATAATATCTTCAATAGTAATAATCTATTCAAGTTTTTTTATAAAAGAATTATATACTCAAAATCAAAATTCTTTAAATACTCAAACAAATAAATTGGATTTGTTATCAACAAAAATATTTTTGCAAAAACATAAAAATGAAATAGAAAAATTAAAATATGAAAATCAAAATTTATATTTTGATAGTTTTTTATTATTAGAAAATGTAAAAGAATTTAGCATAAATAATGTAAATAATACTATAAAGATCTATATTAATATTAATAATTCCATAAAACAAGAATGGAAATTTTAATATGAAAAAATCTTATTCTTTATTAATAACTACTATTTTAATCACACTTTTTGCATATCTTTCCATACAGATTTTACAAACAAAGTCATTGAGAAGTAAAAATTTAGAAAATCAATATTTATATATTCAAGCAAAAAATCATATGAACTTTTTCAAAGAATTGATTAGCTCAAAAGATTTAACAGCGATAAATCACTTAAAAATAGAAGATGAAACTTTTGATATTTATGCGAATATAAAAGAAGAAAACTCAAAAAAGAAAATAGATATATTTGTAAAAGCAAAAAATTACAATATATCTATTTATGAAAATTTAATTAAAGAATAACATCCAAAACTTTTTTTGCTAGATTTAAGGCCTTTGTTCTATGTGAAAACTCTTTTTTAGCTTCATAACCTAATTCACCTAAAGTTTTATCAAAACCATCGGCAACAAACATTGGGTCATATCCAAAACCACCATCACCTAGCTCTTTATTTAAAACATTTCCATGCATCCAACCATGAACAGTATATGTTTCACCCTTGTAAACAATTGCAATACAAGCAGTATAATAAGCTGGAGTTTTTTCTAATCCTGCTTTATTTAAATTCTCAATTAATTTAGCATTATTTTCCTTATCACTTGAACCCTCACCTGCATAACGAGCTGAGTAAATTCCTGGTTCATTATTTAGTGCAGGAACTGTGATTCCTGAATCGTCTGAGATTACTACAACATCACTTTGACCAATTTTTACTAATTCATCATAAATAGTTTCAGCTTTTTTTATTGCATTACCTTTAAAGCTATCTTTATCTTCAACAATTTCCATATCACCTAAAATTTCTTTGAATGCAATTACCTCATCATTTGGCATTAATTTTTCAAATTCTTTAATCTTTCCCTTATTTCCTGATGCTAAAACAATCTTCACAATAATCCTTTTCAACCTATTATTAACTATAATTAACTATAATCCTAGCAAATTATATTATGTTTAGGATTATAGATGATTAAATCAGTTTTACCTCTTAGTGCAATTATCGCTCTGAGATTCTTAGGTCTATTTTTAGTTTTACCAGTAATATCAGTATATGCTATAAATTTAGAGGGAGCTACAACAACTTTAGTTGGTGTAGTTATTGGTGGTTATGCATTAACTCAAATGATATTCCAAGTTCCATTTGGAGTAATGAGTGATAAATTAGGTAGAAAAGGCACGATTATTTTAGGATTATTGCTTTTTGCAATTGGTTCTTTAATATGTGCTCTTTCAACTGATATCTACTCTTTATTAGTGGGAAGACTTTTACAAGGTGCTGGAGCTATTGGAGCAGTAGTTACAGCTATGATTAGTGATTTAGTAAAAGAAGAACAAAGACCAAAAGCAATGGCTACAATGGGTATGTTTATTGGTGTTTCATTTGCTATTGCTATGATTGCAGGACCAACTATTGGTGGTGCATTTGGTGTTGAGAGTTTATTTTATATTACAATGTTTTTAGCATTAGCTTCTATTTTTGTATTAGTAAAAAAAGTTCCAAACCCTCCTCATATTACTCACACTTATAATTCAAAAGCAAATTTAGGTGAAGTTTTAGGAAATACAAATTTAATAAAAATGAACATTACAAACTTTTTACAAAAAGGTTTAATGACTTTTGCTTTTATGATTATTCCTATGACTTTAACAAAAGGTTTTGAATGGGAAAAAACTGAACTATGGAAAGTTTATCTACCAGCTATGATTTTTGGATTTATTGCTATGGCACCCGCTGCAATTATTGCTGAGAAAAAAGGAAAATTCAAAGAGATTTTACTTATTGGTATTGCATTTTTTGCTATTTCATATTTAATCATAGGATTTAGTACAAGTTCAACTATGTTTATTATTGGTGTTGTTGTTTTCTTTGTTGGATTTAATATGCACGAACCAATTATGCAATCACTTGCATCTAAATTTGCAAAAGTTCACCAAAGAGGATTAGTTTTAGGAATATTTAACTCAGCTGGATATTTAGGTACATTCTTAGGTGGTATTATTGGTGGGATGTTTTATAAACCAGAAGAACCAATTGTAACTTTAGTAATCGTAATTGCTGTTATTTGTGTTTTATGGGCTATTTTAATTATTACAATGCCAAATCCTGCTAAGAAAAAATTTGCTTATCTTTCACTTGATGAATACCATTTAGAAAATAGTGCAAACTTAACTCATGATGCAATTGATGAATGGTATGTAAATAATACAGAAAATGTAATTGCTATTAAATATGATAACGAAAAAATTGACGAAGAAGCAATAAAAAGCTTATTAAAATAATTTTCAATTTAATTTGGCTATTATGTCTATAAAAAAGGAGATAATTTGAAAAATTTATTAATAATATTTTTCTTATTTATCTCTTTTATTTCAATTATTACTGCATCAAGAACTTATAACATAACCGAAAATCAACTCAGATCAATTGAAAACAAATACGGGTCTCAAGCTAAAAATAGAGTTGAAATTTGGGATTCAATGATACAATCTTCAAAAAATGAAAAAATCCTTACTCAGCTTAAAAATGTAAATGACTTTTTTAATAAAATCAAATATGTTAGTGACTTAAGGCACTGGAAAAAAAAGGATTATTGGGCTACACCTTTTGAGTTTATGGGTAGTGGTGCTGGAGATTGTGAAGATTATGCAATTGCAAAATATTTCAGCTTAAGAAAACTTGGAGTTCCAGATGAAAAGTTAAGAATCACTTATGTTTCATATAGAAGATCAAATAGTAAATATGAACAAGCTCATATGGTTTTAACATATTTTCATAAACCAGGAGCAACTCCAATTGTATTAGATAACATCAATAAAAAGCTTCAATTGGCTACTAAAAGAACTGATTTAAAACCTGTTTATAGTTTTAATGCTGATGGATTATGGCAAGCTAAAAATAAAGGTTCAGTTAAAGTTGGAAGAAATAATCTTAGATCTTGGAAAGATTTAATGAGTAGATTTTAAAAAAGGAATAAAAAATGTCTTTATCAAAACAGTTGTATATTATAATCTCGATTATATTTTTTATAATATTTACAGGTAATTTTATAATTAGCGTAGTAAATACAAAAGAATATCTACAGATTGAGTCACAATCAAAAGCACAAGATACAGCAACGTCCCTTGGAATGAGCCTAAAACCTCTTTTAAAAAATAAGAAAGATCCAGAAATTGAATCTATTATTACAGCCATTGCTACTAGTGGTTTTTATAAAGAGATAAGACTTGAAGATGCTTATTTTACTATTAGTGAAGGGGATTTAATCATAGCTTCAACTGATTTAGATGATTCTGTTTGGAAAATATCTAATTTAAAAGTTGATCCAAAATATGGAAAAGTTGAACTTATCACTTCTGATTATGAAATAACAAAAGAGCTTCAAGCACTTGAAGATGAAAAAATAAAAGATGAACCTACAACTGAAATAACAGAAGACATTTATAATTTTACTCCAACAGCAAAATATAAAAATGGTGGGAATATTACATTTAATTTTGTAGCGACAAATGAGAATGGCAAAAAAGTTGATGCAATTGCCCATTTATCAATAAACAAAGTATTAATAAAATCAGTAAGAGCTGAAAAATTTGATTATATTCCAAAATGGTTTATTGATATGATTCCAATTAATCTTGAAGAAAAATATAGTGAAATTAGTGATGGATGGAAAACAACTGCTAAAATATTTGTTAGTGCAAATGCAGGAGATGCATATGCAAAATTATATGAGCAAGCAAAAAGTGCTATTATTTATGCAATATTTGCATTTATTTTATCTATGGCATTTTTATTTATATTTGTAAGATATTTACTAAAACCACTTAAAACTTTAGAAAAGTTAGCAATTGATATTGCAAATGGTAAATTTGAAACTATTAAAGAATTACCTTGGACAACTGAAATAAAAGCTGTTGCAATCGCATTTAATTTAATGTCTACAAAGATAGAAGAAATTATTAATAAACTGAATAGAAATCTTGAAACAATTACAAAAAAACTATCAGAGGATGAATTAACAGGACTTCCTTTAAAACAAAGTTTTGAAACAGATATGAAAGATATGTTCATAAATAAATCATCTGGATTTATCTTTATAATTAAAATCTTTGATTTAGCATCATTTGCAAAATCACATACTACAAGTGAAGTTAACAATTTTATTCAAGAGTTCTCAAAAATATTAAAAAATACAAAAATACCAGAAGGGAAGAAACTTACTGCATATAGATTTTTTGGTTCTGAGTTTGCTTTAATTGCTGAAAGATTCAGTTTTGAAGATACTGAAAAATTTATAAAAGATTTACAAGCAAATTTTGAAAAACTTTCAATTGAATATAATAAAAATGAAATAGTTCATATAGGGGCAACAGAATTTAATCCAATAGGAACAACTCCAGAGATTTTACAAAGTGCAAATGAAGCATATGAAAGGGCAACTATCATTGGGGTAAACGAATCATTTATATCCGATTCAACTGAGTTATCAAGAGATATGGATGCTTGGAGAGAATTAGTATTTGATATTATTGACAATTCTAATTTTGATGTTAGATATATAGGGGATTCTATTTTATTAAATAAAGAGTCAAACTCAATTTATATGCAAGAAGCATTTACTCATATAAAAGA
>Ga0193956_1001260_pt1 | contig 10217 bp, 7 predicted proteins | sample BB_7_MG_FD_140358 | JGI IMG/M metagenome (GOLD analysis project Ga0193956, IMG submission 140358) | Microbial mat bacterial communities from the Broadkill River, Lewes, Delaware, United States - BB_7_MG | ecosystem: Environmental > Aquatic > Freshwater > River > Microbial mats | place: USA...
AATTTTGAGATGCAAAAAAATCATATCCAATAACTCCGTGAATTGCTTTGCTAAATTTTAAATCTTGCAAAGGACGAGAAGTTTCGTTTGTTGTGCTGTCCGTTTTTTCGATAAAATATAGTGGAGTCATTTGAGTTTGTGAGTGCATTCCGCCTCCAATATTAAACGAGTGCTTTGGCAAAAATTTCCACTGTAAACCAATACGAGGTTCTATGGCATAGTCCTTATTTAAAAATAGATATTGGGAGTGAACTCCAATATTTGCAGTTAAATTATCCGAAAATTTGTGTTGATATTGAGCAAAAGCCTCGGCAAAATTCATATAATCATTTAAGTTGTCAAACTGATTTATATATTTTTCAAGATGGTCTATATATACAGAGTCCATATAGTCAACATTTAAAATTTTATATTTTGCTCCAATTTTTACATTATTTTTGGAATTAATTTTTTTGATTAATTCTCCTGATGCAAAATACCTAAATTCATTGGTTTGGCTTCCAAAAAATCTAAAAAGAGTATCCACTCCTCTGTGATGCAAAGAATCTAATTTTGTAGAAATACTGTTTGCCGAAGCAGAAAGTCTTGTAACAAAACGAGTTGTATTGTTAAAATACAAAGTATGATTTAATCCAGCAACTGCCATGTCCGAGCCATAACGCAAATCCGTTCCTCCAAAGCCGTAGTTTGAATCATCTCCTTCACTGTCAAGCATTTCTATATAACTTAGTCCTCCAATACCAAAAACAGATAATTTTCCAAATTTTCCACGAGGCACATTAATTTTAAATGTAAGGTCTTTATATTGAGGAACAGAAGCACCAGCAACAGGCATTCCTAATTTGCTCATAACTTCAAGAGTAGAATATCTGAAATTAGCAATAAATGAGGCTTTGCTTTTTTTGGAAAAAGGTCCTTCAATTCCCACTTCAAAGCCGTTGAAACCAATTTGCCCCAAAGCCTCGTATTTTTGATTGTTTCCCGAACGCATATTTAGGTCAAAAGCACCCGAAAGAGCGTTTCCATATTCTGCTGGAAAAGCTCCTGTAAAAAAATCAGAATTGGTTAATAAATTATTATTAAGCATACTAACAGGACCACCCGTAGAGCCAAGCGAACCAAAATGGTTTGGGTTTGGAACATCAATACCGTCTAATCGCCAGAGCAATCCAAAGGGCGAATTTCCTCTAATAACTATATCGTTTCGTTGGTCGGCAACCGACATTACTCCTGCAAAATTTGCTGCCATACGAGAAGGGTCTCCTAAGCTACCTGCGTATCTTTCAGTTTCTTCTACCGAAAAAGACCTTGCACTTACACTTGCCATATCGTTGTTTGCAGTGGATTTATTTGTTGTTCCTTTTACAACTATATTTTGAATTTGAACAACTTTTTCTTCCATTTTTAAATCCAAAACAGTTTGCTTTCCTGTTACAATTATCAAATTTCTCAAAAAAATTGGTTCGTAGCCCAAAAAAGATATTTCTAAGCTCTGTCTTCCGATGGCAATATTTTCCAAAATAAATTCGCCATTTACATCTGTTACAGTTGCTTTTAGTGGATTGGACGCTGTTATTTTTATGGCAGCTCCTACTATTGGTTCTTCGGTTTGGGAGTCTAAAATTATTCCTCTAATTGTTTGGGTATAGTTGCTTTGAGCAAACGAACTAAATATTATTGAAATAAGTAATACTGTAAAAAAAGTTTTTTTCATGTTTTTAAAATTTAATGTTAAAATATTCAAATTGTTAAATTATTTTACAATAATAAAACTGTTTTAATTAAATATCAACTTTATGTTATAAACGACAAAAAAATGGGATAAAATGGTTGTTTTGGGATAAAAAGGAAGTTTTTTTTGAAAAAAAGGAAGGTTAATTTAGTTTTTTCAACAAAGATTTTGGGAAATTTCGTGATACAGGAATTGCAAAGTCTGTTTCATTCAAAAAAAAATTATAACCTCTTGCGTTTCCTGTCATGTTAATAACTTTGTTCATATTTACAATATAAGATTTGTGGCATCTAATAATTTTTTCGTTGTCTTTAACCTTATCTTCAATATTTTTCAGACTACTACGCAGCATTTTTTTGTTAATAGAATTTTCTTTGTTATAAAAAATAGTGCAATAATTTCCGTCTGCTTTTATGTATAGCAAATTTTGAGATTCTATTTTAAATATTTCCTTACCGATAGAAAAATCAAAAACTGTATTTTTATCAGGTAATTTGTTTTTGTTTGTAATTTTGTTAGATTGCTCTTTTGCTATTTTGTAGTGTTTTTTATAATATTTTTGCTCTACCCAAAAAGTTAGAATAATTGTTGGAATTATTCCGATTAAAAACGTTTGCAATAGATTCATTAGAAATATATAAAAAAAAGAAAGTTCTGTAAAATTGTTGTAGTAAACAAATATTGCATTAATTATTGTTATAATAAAAATATTTACAAACGAGAATATTATTTGTTTAAAAACTGTCCAACTTTGACTATCAAAAAACTTTTTGAAAACTTTAGGTGAAAAAAAACAAACAATAAAGACAGACATAAAGGTAATTAGTCCGAAAATAGGAATGTTTATCAAAAAATTATAATCATTATCCGAAACATTAAGACTAATAAGAAATAGAAGAAATATGACAAAAATTCCAAAAAAAAGAGATAGATAAAAAGTGTTTTTTATGTCTAATTCTAAGGCAGGAAAGGGTTTATTTAACCTTTTTTTTATCATATTATTTAAAATTTTTATATTTCAAAAACAAAGAAGTATTATTTTTTGCAAATTTACATAAAAGATATTATTTAAAACTTTTTTAATTAGAAAAAATAATATCTATATAGTATAAAGCACTTCTTTTGAATAATATAATTACTTTATTATCAGACTAAAAATTGAATACTATAAACAAAGAATTTACTTAATTTCTATTTAAAATATTTTTTTTTAACTTTGTATTTTAGTTTTTTTATAAGGAGGTAGAATATATTTATGAAGATAATATTTCTTGGCACAGGCACATCTCAGGGAGTTCCTACAATTGGTTGTAAGTGTGATGTTTGTATGTCTAAAAACCCAAAAGATAAGCGGCTACGGACTTCTCTACTCGTAGAAGTTGAAGGAAAAACAATCGTTATAGATGCCGGACCAGATTTTAGGCAACAAATGCTCCGTGAAAATGTGCAAAAGGTTGATGCAGTGTTGCTTACACACAAGCACAAAGACCATGTTGCAGGTTTAGACGATATTAGACCATATAATTATTTGCAAAAAAGCCCGATAGAAATTTTTGCAGATAAACAAACGTTAAGTACTGTTAAACAGGAATTTGCATATAGTTTTGAAAAGTCATATTACAAGGGTGCTCCAAAAATGAACTTGCACAAGATTGAAAATAAAATGTTTACAGCTGCCGGAATAAATATTTTACCAATAAAAGTTAGACACGAAAAAATGGAAATATTTGGCTATAGGATAAAAAATTTTACATATATAACCGATGCAAATTATATTTCGCCAGAAGAAATGAAAAAGATTGAAAAATCTAAAGTGTTTGTTCTAAATGCTTTGAGGCATGAAAAACACCCTTCACATTTTACGTTTAGCGAGGCATTAGAAATTATGCACACAATAAAACCAGAACAAGGTTTTTTAACTCATTCGAGCCACAATATTGGTTTGTATAACGAGGTTACTAAAAAACTTCCAAGTTTTGTGCAATTAGCTTACGATGGTTTGAAAATAGAATTTTGAAAAAATAACAATTAGATACTTATGAAAAAGAAATTTTATTATATATTTATATTTTTTATAATAACAATATTTTCTTGCAATAGCTTGTCGGAGCCAAAAGAAAATTTTTTCGACTCGGTTAAAGTAGAAATTAAAGATACAGTTCAAGAAATTGATACTCTTGGCTCTGTGGAACACGAAAATAATACCTATGTAGTAAAAAAAAACAGTGTAATATTTTTTATGCCCAGCAGACAAGAGAAAAAAGAATTGGAAAAGCAGTATGGCAATTTTGCAAAATACGATTTGCAACAAATTTTTAGTAACTTTGAGCAATTTGCTCGCTCGTCCAGAAGAAGGCTGTCTAAGAAAAATATAGAATCCGAATTGACAACCGATATTATTTTTGAAATAGAAATGGATACGGGAGGCTATGTAGTTTTTGACAAAAGTATAGAAGACCAGATAATAGGAGTAATATTTTCTAACGGCGTAAAAGAGCCTATAATAAAATATGGAGTTATAGGAAATAAAGAAGTTTCTAAAATAGTATCAGAATTTTTTGAGGTAGAATATGAAGAAGAGATTGTAGATACTATTGTTAGTGAAGATAAAATAGAAGAACAAATAATTAATAATTAATAAATTACAAACTTAAAACAAACAAAAATGAATAAAGGAAAATTAGTAACAGTTCTTATCTCGGCAGGTGTTATTTTATTAATTTTAATAATATTAAGCACAGCAACGTTTATTATAATTCAACCAGGAGAGCGAGGCGTAATTTTTCGCCCTTGGACATCAGGATTGGATAAGGAAAATATTTTTGTAGAAGGAGTGCATATTGTTGCACCATGGAACTCTATAGAAGTTTATGATGTTAAAGAACATGCCATAGAATTTAGCAACGAGTCCACCAGCGTGGGTAGATCAGGAGGAAATGCGCCTGCATTTAAAGCATTAGACGTTTTAGATAAAAACGGATTGACAATAGAAGTTGAAATCACAGTAAGATTTTATCCAATTTATAGCCAAATTGGTTATATTCACGAGCAGTTTGGACGAGATTATGAAGCAAAACTTGTAATTCCGGAAGTTCGCTCGGCTGTTAGAAAAATTATGGGACGATATACTGCAGAAGAAATTTATTCTACAAAACGTCAAGAACTTGAAGAGCAAATTGTAACAGAAACTGATGCAGTTTTGGAGAAAAATAATATAAAAATGACAGCTTTATTAATTCGTTCTATCGTTATCCCTCAAAATTTGAAAAATGCTATTGAAGCAAAACAAACCAAACAACAAGAAGCACTTGCATTGGATTATGATATTCAAAAAGCAGAAAAAGAAAAAGAACGAAAAATGAAAGAAGCAGAAGGTATTGCTGGCTATAATAACATTATTACATCGTCAATGTCCGACAAAGTAATTACCTATGAGGGAATTAGAGCAACTCTTGAACTTGCTAAATCGCCAAATGCTAAAATTATTGTAATTGGTGGAGGTGATAACGGATTGCCAATAATTCTAAATAATAATTAGAGTTTTTCTATAAAGTAAGAATTGTTAAAATGCTTTATTGCAAAATTATTGCTTTATAGAAGATATTTTTTTAATTATTTTATATGCCTGATAATCATAAATATATAAGTTTGCGAAAGCCATTTGAATATTTAATATTCTGTATTGAATGTTGAATATTCAAAAATTTAATTTAGATGACTATCTGTAGTTGTAACTTTGTTACAACTACAGTTTTTTGTCAAACATATTTTTTAAAAAAGTAAAAATCCCGAATTACCAAATAGTTGTTATTTTAATTGTATGAAGAAATTTTTAATATTTATAATTTTAGTATCTCTATCATTATCAGTGTTTTCCCAAGAAAAAAAAGCACCAGACAAGCCCAAACTTATTGTAGGAATTGTAATAGACCAAATGCGATACGATTATATTTACAGATATTGGGACAAGTTTGGTGAAAATGGATTCAAAAAATTAGTAAATACTGGTTCGTTTTGTAAAAATACAAATTATAATTATTTATTAAACCATTCTTCGTCTGCGTATGCAACAATAGCCACTGGCACAACGCCTTCCAATCATGGCATAATTTCAGACTCTTGGTATTTGAGGTTAAAAAACACAAATCAATATTGTGTAAACTCTGAAAAAGAAAAACTTGTTGGCACAGATAGCGAGGGAGTTGGAAAATCTCCCGAACATTTAATTTCGCCAACTTGGAGCGACGAGCTTAAGTTTTCAAATTTTAAAATGTCAAAAGTAATCAGCATTTCGCTAAAAGATTATGGAGCAATACTTTCAGGAGGCTTTCTTGCCAATGTTGCATACTGGTTTGACAACAAAACAGGTAATTGGATAACAAGCACTTATTATGACGAAACTCAAAAAACTTGGGTGCAAGATTTTAACGACAAAAAATTTCCAGATGTGTATATTGGAAGAAAATGGGATACCTTTTTGCCAATGAAAGACTATTTTGCAAGTATTTACGATGACTATCCTTACGAAAAAGGATTTTATGGCCAGCACACATTTCCCTACGATTTGTCTGAAATTAAGCAAAAAAAAGGAGATTATTCTATTTTGAAACAAACCCCTTACGGCAATACTTACGTAAAAGATTTTGCACTCTTTGCTCTTGTAAAAGAAAATATGGGAAAAGACCAATATACAGATTTTCTGTCAATTAGTTTTTCTGCTTGTGGAAATATTAGCGATATTTTTGGCATTCGTTCGGTAGAAGTTGAAGATGCTTATATTAGATTAGATAAAGATATTGAGCATTTAATCAATTCGTTAGAAGACATTGTTGGCAAAGAAAATGTGCTAATTTATCTTACAGCAGACCGAGGTTCTGGCGATATTCCAGAAATGCTTGAGGGAATGAAAATGAAAAGCAATTATTTTGATATTCAAAGCTCTATGGTAGTTCTAAGTAGTTATCTTAGAATATTATACGGCAACAAAGACTGGATAGAAACCTACTACGATGGTCAAATATATTTGAACCGAGAATTAATAGAAGATTCAAAATATTCGTTGAGTGATTTTCAGAAAACAACAGCCAATTTTTTTGTTCAATTTACCGGAGTAAGCAATGCTATCGCAATGTCTCTAATACAAGAAGGTGATTTTAAAGGAGATATAATGTCTAAAGCCAAAAATAGCTATAACCAAAAACGCTCGGGAGATATTTTTATAAATCTTTCACCAGGCTGGGCAATGAAACCCGAAAAGAACAGAAGGAACTCCCTATCTGCCAGAACATCAGCATATACAGAAAACACCCATGTGCCTTTAATTTGGTATGGTTGGAAAATTCCTCAAAAAAATATTTTTCGGGCAACAACTCCTGCCGATATTGCAACTACAATTTCATTTTTTCTAAATATTAATAGTTCCAGCATGAACACTGGCGAACCAATCGAAGAAATTATCAAATAAATTAGCAACTATATTTCTTTTGTCAAATATCATTTTTGCATAAAATAAAACAATTCAAACAAATGAGAATAGATATAATAACCGTTTTACCCGAACTATTAGAAAGCCCTTTTAATCATTCAATAGTAAAAAGAGCAAAAGATAAAAAATTAGTAGAAATACACCTTCATAATTTAAGAGACTATAGCCTAAATAAATACAATCAAGTAGATGACTACCAGTTTGGAGGAGGCTCAGGAATGGTGCTTATGGTAGAACCAATTTTTAAAATAATTGAAAAACTAAAATCCCAAAGACACTACGACGAAATAATTTACACCTCGCCCGATGGCGAAAAATTTGAGCAAAAAACAGCAAACTTTTTATCTTCACAAAAAAACATAATAATCCTCTGTGGACACTACAAGGGTATAGACCATAGAGTTAGAGACCATCTTATAACCCGTGAAATTTCCATAGGCGACTACGTTATCACAGGAGGCGAGCTTGCCGCTGCAATAATTACCGATGGAATAGTAAGACTAATACCAGGAGTATTATCAGACGAAACTTCTGCTCTAAATGACTCATTTCAAGACGGCTTACTCGCTCCCCCAGTTTACACACGCCCACAAGAATTTAACGGTTGGAAAGTTCCTGATATATTACTATCGGGACATCAAAAAAAAATAGACCAATGGCGAGAAGAACAATCATTAAATAGAACTAAAAAACTAAGACCAGATATATTATAAAGCAATTTTTGTATTATAATAAAATAAAAATAAGATAATTATAAATTAAAAAATGTTTTACAATATTTTTTAAGTGATTAGTATCCACTAATTCAATAATATATTAAGTATTTAGTTATTTATATATAGTTATATCTGTAGAAAAAAATAACTTTTTATTTAGAAAAAAGAATAAAATATTTACTTTTGCACAATCAAATATTAAACATAAAATTATGTCTAAAATAATAAAGATAAAAAAAGGTCTTGATATAAAGCTAAAAGGTAAAGCCACAGAAAATATCGTTGTAACAGATATAGCTCAAACTTATGCTATTCGTCCAGATGATATTAAAAACCTTACACCAAAAGTAATTTTTAAGCCCGGAGAGAAGGTAAAAGCTGGAACAGCTTTATTTTTTGATAAATACAGACCCGATATTTTCTTCACTTCGCCAGTTAGTGGAAAATTAATAGAAATAAAAAGAGGTGAAAGACGAAAAATATTAGAATTTATTGTAGAAGCTGATAAAGAAATAGAATACAAAGAATTTAAAAAAGCTCCTGCCGACAGTCTTTCAAAAGAAGAAATTGTAGAAAATCTTAAACAAAGTGGGCTTTGGACAAAAATTATTCAACGTCCATACGGAATAATAGCCAATTCGGAAGACAAACCAAAAGCAATTCATATTTCTACTTTTAGCTCTGCTCCTCTTGCTGTAAATTATAACTTTACTCTAAAAGATGAGATGGAAAATTTTCAAGAAGGAGTAAATATTTTGGCAAAACTTACCGAAGGTAAAATTCACCTTAATTTAGATAATAAAATACAAAATAATATATTTGCTAACATAAGCAATGTTACAATAGCAAAGTTTGACGGAAAACACCCTGCAGGAAACGTAGGAGTTCAAATAAATAAACTTACACCTATTAATAAAGGAGACATTGTTTGGACAGTAAATCCACAAGACGTAGTTTTTATAGGACGACTATTTAAAACAGGAAAATACGATGTTTCTAAAATTATTTCGCTTGTAGGCTCTGAAGTAGAAACACCTCAATACTATAAAGTTATATCTGGAACAAATATTCAAAACATTGTAAAAGATAACATTAAAACAGAAAACGTAAGATATATCAGTGGAGACGTTCTTACTGGAATAAAAATTTCAAAAGACAGCTATTTAGGTCATTACCACAATATGATAACAGTTATTCCAGAAGGCAACCACTACGATATGTTTGGTTGGGCATTGCCCGGATTTGGAAAATTTAGCGTATCTCGCACATTCTTCTCTTGGCTTACTCCTAATAAAGAATATTCACTACACACAAATCTTAACGGAGGCGAAAGAGCATTTGTTTTGACAGGAGAAATGGAAAAAGTTTTTCCGATGGACATACTACCTATGCAACTGCTAAAAGCAATACTTGTCAACGATATAGATACAATGGAACAGCTTGGAATATACGAAGTTATTGAAGAAGACTTTGCTCTTTGCGAGTTTATTGATGTTTCTAAAATAAATATGCAAGAGATTATTGCCAAGGGAATTACCAATATGATAAAAGAAATGTCGTAAATTAATTTAAAAATTTGAGCTATTAATTTTTAACCGCTTACGCAAAATTAATATTCAAAATTAAATTAAAACTAAATACTAAAAATTAAACACTAAAAACTATAAACCAATGAGTTTAAGAAAATTTGTTGATAAAATAAAACCCAATTTTGAAGAAGGCGGCAAAATGTCTTTTTTGCGTTCTACTTTTGATGCTTTTGAAACATTTTTATTTGTTCCAAATCATGTAACAAAAACAGGTTCTCATATTAGAGACAGCTTTGATATGAAAAGGAACATGATAATCGTTGTGCTTGCACTTGTTCCTACAATCCTCTTTGGAATGTGGAACATTGGATACCAACACGGACTATCAGTTGGACAAGAAGCAGGATTAGTTCAAAATTTTATCTATGGACTTATAAGACTACTTCCTATAATAATAGTATCTTATGGAGTAGGACTTGGTATAGAATTTATTGTAGCACAACTAAGAAACCACGAAGTGAACGAAGGATTTTTGGTAAGCGGAATGCTAATACCACTAATTGTTCCAATAGATACACCACTTTGGATGATTGCCGTAGCAACAGCATTTGCAGTAATAATTGGTAAAGAAGTCTTTGGAGGAACAGGAATGAATATATTAAATCCTGCTTTAACCATAAGAGCCTTTTTGTTTTTTGCTTATCCAACATGGATGAGTGGCGATAAGGTTTGGGTTCAAGGAGCTGTTGAAAGTA
>Ga0193956_1001262_pt1 | contig 10207 bp, 10 predicted proteins | sample BB_7_MG_FD_140358 | JGI IMG/M metagenome (GOLD analysis project Ga0193956, IMG submission 140358) | Microbial mat bacterial communities from the Broadkill River, Lewes, Delaware, United States - BB_7_MG | ecosystem: Environmental > Aquatic > Freshwater > River > Microbial mats | place: USA...
ACCGTCGAGTTTCTGACTTACACCTGGTTGCGAAATATCGTCCCAGCCACCATCATAAGAACCATCAAAAGCATCTGTTGGCAATACTCCTGCCGAAGCGACTGTAAGACTTGGAGTTCCTGTCCAATCTACTGTTGCGTTGTAAATATTTACAGCATCAATATTTCCACCTCCCCAACCATTGTCGGAATAAGAAAATATAGGGCAAGGAGTTCCAGCTCCCGGCATTACTCCATCTGATGCGTCGGCTGGCAAAGGAACAAAGAATCCACTTTGTGGAGGCGAAAAAGTTTGATAAACAGCCTCTGCACTTGCGTCTCCTGCAAGCATTTTTGTTCTGTTAAAAGCAAAAATCTTTTGAGCGTAATTAGCTGTCATATAATATCCATCTTGCCAAGCTGAAAATTTAAGATAATCAGGAAAATCTGGCGAAGTAAAAGTGTAAGTGTACCATGAACCTAATGGGTCTGATGTTACAGAAATGGCGATATGAATATCATTTGCATCTGCACCAGAGCCGTCGTCAAATTGGCTCATAAACCATCTGTCAGCAGCTTTGTCATACAATACAATAGGGTCTCCTGCATCACCTGTGTGTGTAGTCCATAAAGCACCAAAAGAACCAGAACCGAGTAAAGTTCCTGTTTTATTATAAATGGCATAAGTAGTGGAGTTTATCATTTGAATATAATGACTCGCACTTGCTGCACCCGAAGGGTCCATTGGTCTAAAACCAGTTGCAGTTTGTCCTGCCCAATTTTGAATTGGAGCTTTTCCAACTGCCTTTCCCATTTGGCTTTGAATAATTGAAGGGTCGCAACCATACTTTGCTCCATCTTTTTCTGCAGTAAAAGGAAATGTTTGAACTGGCATATTCCTTTTGTCTGGACGTTCCTTCTTTACTTTATTTAATTCTTCTGCTTTCGTTTTGTCCATCAATTCACTTAACGGTTTCGTTATACTGAAATCGGAGCATTTAATAACATGAGATTCGGTGTCCCATTTTACGTTTTTCATATTGCTATTTTTGGAGTTCTTCTGAGAAAACCCCACACTAAAAAATAACAATGACAAACTAACAAGAATAATTTTTTTTGTCATAATGATTAAATTTAATAATAGGTAAATAATTAATAAAAAAATACGAAAAATACTATGTACAAAAACAAAAAATAAATTTCGTCTTCAGTTAATAGAATGTAAAAATACTTAAAATTATTTAAAAAATAAATTATATTCCAATTTTTTTGTAAAATTTTAAATTAAATATTAATGAGTATCATAAATGAACAAAGAAATATTTCTTTTTTTTTTTTTAGTTCATAAATAAAATACTTTTTTTTCTTAAAATTAATTTTTATTAATAATTTTGTGGAAAAGTTTGTTTTACCTTATTTATTTTATAATACATAAAATTATTTTATGAAAAATACTCTTGCAATATACATAGATACAGATTATTTGCTATTTGCAATACAAAAAAATGGGAGTTCGGAATTAATCAAAAATAATGATAGTTGCAGATTTCCTCTATATTTTTTTGTAGATAACAAGAACAGTAAGATAACTTATAATCAAGACTATAAGGCTTTTTATTTAGACGGACACGACGAATTTGTTGGCAATTTTTTTGAGTCTATAAAAAATAACGAAAAATATATTTTTAATGGAAATAAAACTCCCACAAAAGAGCTTTTTTACATTTTATTAGAAGATGTAAAAACACAATATTTTTCGCACACTGGAGAAGCAAAATCAACTCCAATTCCTTCAAAATTAGTATTTTCTGAGAATATTAATGCTAATATAAAAACTCTTGTTAGAACACAAATTGAATCGCAAAATTTTTCAATAGAAGAGCAAAATAATTGCCTTTCTGAACTTGTAATAAAAAATTACATTTTTAAGAATAGTCTTTATTTGCAAAACAAAAAATTTGTAGTATTAGAAGGATTGAGTGAGCATTTGAACATTTCTATAGTAGAAGTTGTAGAAAATAAAGTTAAAGAAATAGACATAAAAACATTTTCTCAGCTTGGCGATGCTCCCGAAATAAGCACAATAGCAAATGAAATTGTTGAAGATATAAAAACCTCATATCCAAATGCTTCTGCAAGTATAAACACCGAATATGAAAGGCATAAAATAAAAGCAGAAAAAGTTTTGAAAGCCCTAAAAACGACTTCAAAACCTCAAATTACACTAAGCACAACTTTTGCGTCTGACCTTACTAAAAGACTGATAGCCAATATTTCTGTAAGCAAATTTAATGAATTGGCAAATCTTCAGGCTCGTAGGATTTTTGCAGCTTTTAACGAGAATTTTAAAATCAAAATTACCGAATTTGATAAAATATTTTTGATAGGCAACAATTTGAATAGCGACTTGATAAAAGCTGAATTTGAGAATTATAGCTCTGGAAAAAATATTTATTTGAACAATAATATTTCTGAAATAATTGGAGAAGTATTTGAAAAACCAAAGGCTGAAATAGAAGACGACAATGCTACAATGTTTCTTGCTGGCGAGCCTGATGATGAGCCAACAAACGAAGTTTTTACGGAAATATCTACACTTATTATTGATGATTTAAAAATTGGACAAAAAATAAAAATTTCTAATTATGATGCAAGAAAAGGCAAGGGAGCATCTATGCAAATGTTTGAATACTTAGGCAATAACCAATTAAAAGTGATAGAAAGTTCTCGCTCGCTAAAAATTGGTTTTATTGCAGAACCAATTACGAAAACTTGGCATCAAGGAATAGCTGTTGTGTTAAATATTAGCAATAAAGGCAAAAAAATAGGAAAATTTAAAACCAGAGAAATAAAAAAAATTGAAATAAAAAATTAATTTTTATTTTCAATTTATAAAGCAATTATCGCTTAATTAATAAGTATTTTTTTATAAATAAAAACAATAATTTCAATTATTATTAATAAAGTTTTATAAAAAAAATACTTTTTTTTGTTATTATAAAAAAAAAATATATACATTTGAAAATTCATAGAATAAGATTTTTAAAATATAAACAACTTATTTTATGATATTTATTAATTTTATTTATTAACTATTTAAACTTTAAAAAATGAAAAAAATTTCTTTAATTATTGTAGTATTATTTTTTGCAACAACAATATTTGTTGCATGTGGAGGCGGTGAAAAAACAGACAAGACCGATGATACTAATATTGAAAAAACTGATGAAACAAAAACTGATGAAACAACGGAAGAAACTGCTTCTGTTGATGGAAAAGCTATTTTTGCAACTCACTGTGTAGCCTGCCATGGTTCTGACGGTGCAGGTATTGCAACCTTTCCAAGTTTAGTAGATGACGAATGGCTTTATGGCAACACCAAAGAAGATATTGTTAAAATGGTGAACGAAGGAAATTTAGAAAAAGGAATGACTCCTTACAAAGACGTTCTTTCGGCAGAAGAAATTTCGGCTGTATCTGATTATATTTTAGATGGATTAGGTAAGTAATTTATTAATATAATTTGGCTGTTAGATATAAAAAATCTAACAGTTTTTCATAAAAAAACGGTAAACCAGAAGGATACCGTTTTTTTACAATTATATTTTAATATTTTTTTCGTTTTCCTCTATTAGAGTTATCGCTTGTTCTTTTGCTACCACCTCTTTTGTTGCCTGTTCTTCGGTCGTCGGTTCGTTTTCGTCCGCCGTCTCTACTGCTTTTTGCATCAGATTTGCGTGGGCTTGCTACCTCTACACTTATTTTTATACCTTTAAAATCTACATCTTTAAATGCGTCCATTACTTCTTTTTCGTATTGGCTGTCAGTTTCAAAAAATGAGAAGTTTTTCAAAATGTCAATTTTTCCAATTTCTATATTTCTCACACGAGTATTTTCGTTGATAAGTCCAATTAAATTTTGAGGTTTCAAGTCGTCTCGTTTTCCTATATTTATAAAGAATCTTGTGAATTGCAATCCTTTATTTTTTGAATTTCCTTTTTCACCTCTCCTATCATCTCTTTCGCCACGTTCTTTTTTTCTGATATTTAGGTCTGGTGCATTTTTGTAATAATCTAAAAAGCGATTAAATTCCAGTGCCACGAATTTTTTTATAATATCTTCTTTACTAAGCCATTCCAACTTTTTATTAATTGTTGTGATATAGTCTTTAATTTGGTCTTCGTTTACTTCGGTATTTTCAACTTTATCTATAAGGCTAAAAAGTTGTTTTTCACAAATTTCTTTTCCTCCGGGAACTTGCACTTGCGTAAATTCTTTGCCAGCTATTTTAGCAATTTGTTTTATGCGACCAGTTTCTCTGCTGTGAATTATAGATGCCGAAATTCCTTTTTTTCCTGCTCTCCCTGTTCGTCCGCTTCGGTGAATATAAACTTCTAATTCGTCTGGAAGGTTATAATTTATTATATGAGTAAGGTCGTCCACATCTATTCCTCGTGCAGCTACATCGGTTGCAACAAGAATCTGCAAGCGACCAAGTCTAAATCGGCTCATTACTGTATCTCTTTGAGCCTGAGACAAATCACCATGCAAAGCGTCTGCATTATATCCATCTTGAATTAATTTATCTGCCACTTCTTTTGCTTCTCTACGAGTTCGGCAAAAAACAATGCTATATATTTTAGGATTCATATCAGCTATTCTTTTGAGTGCTAAATACTTATCCCTTGCATTTACCATATAGTAAACATGTTCAACATTTTTTGCAGAAATATTTTCTCTACTAACGCTAATTTTTTGAATATCACGCATATAGTTTTTTGCGATGCGTTCTATTTCTTTTGGCATAGTTGCAGAAAATAGTAAAGTTTGTCGTTCTTCTGGCGTAGTTTCTAAAATTCCATCAAGTTCTTCTTTAAATCCCATGTTTAGCATTTCGTCTGCCTCGTCAAGAACTAATGTCTTAATGCTGTCAACTTTAAGCATTTTTCTGTTGATTAAATCTAAGGTTCTGCCAGGTGTTCCAACTATTATTTGTGCACCTTTTTTTATTGCTCTAATTTGAGTATCAATATTTGCTCCACCATAAACAGATACAATATTGATTTTAAGAAATTTAGAAAATGCTTCTAAGTCCTTAGCTATCTGAATAGCAAGTTCTCGGGTTGGGCTCAGAATAAGTGCTTGAGTTTTTTTAGAATCGTCCAGTTGTTGGATTATTGGCAAACCAAATGCCGCAGTTTTTCCTGTTCCTGTTTGAGCTATTCCAATAATATCTGACTGACTATCAAGTAGTTTAGGGATTATTTCTTTCTGGATAGGGGTTGGGGTAACAAAGCCAATTTCTGTAATGGCTTCTAAAATTTTCGGACTTAAGTCCATTTCGTTAAATTGCATAATTTTTCTAATATAAAATTTTATAAGATAATCCGTAAAAAAGTTAAAATTTAATATTTTAAAATTATTGCAACACGACTGTTGTCTGGCTTCTTTAAAGATTACCGAAAATGTGTAAATAATTAATAATAAATTTAATTTATTTTAAATTCTGATTATTAATAATTTGCAAAAATAGCATAAATATTTCTAATTATCAAATATAAAGAAACGTCTTTATGTTTTTTAAAAACAAAACAAGAATTATATCTTTGATAATAAGCAAATTAAGCACAAATAAATATTTTTTTATTATTTTATTAATTTTATATTTGAAAATAATACTACTGTTTTTTTATTTATTTAATAAATATTTCTTGTAAAATTGGTTTTAGACCTGCAAAGAAAAATTCTACTGCTATAACCATAACTATCAAGCCCATAAGTCTCATAAGAACTTTGTTTCCAGTTTCGCCAAGCACTTTTATTATTTTTGTGGAGCTCGCCAAAATTACATAAATTAATATAAATATTATGGTAATTATTCCTATTAAAATAACTTTTTTTATTATCGTGTCGGAATCTTGCATTAGGACTATTGAGTTGGTGATTGCTCCTGGTCCTGTAATCATTGGAATGGCGAGAGGTGTTACGGAAATATCTGTTACATAGCTTTTTACTTCTTCGGGGGTTACTTTTGTTTTGCCAAGTCTTGCCTGCAACATATCAAAGCCTACAAGAAAAAATATTATCCCTCCTACTATTCTAAAACTGTGAACAGATATTCCAAAAAAGTTAAATAATATTTGCCCGGAGAATGTGAATGCCAACAAAATAATAAAGGCTATAAATACTGATTTTCTGGCAGTTTGTCGTCTTTCTTTTGCCGAAAGTTCGCCTGTCATTGTCATAAAAATTGGCATTATGCCAAGTGGGTTCAAGATTGTAAAAAGCGATGTGAAATAGAGTGTTATTAGTGTAATATATTCGTGCATTTTTAAGTTTTTTTTTGAGTTTCGTGTGTTTTTCTATGTTTTATGTGGTTAAAATAAATTGTCGTGTTACGAAACTAACTACACAAAAACTCTATTGTATTAATGTTGTCTGCATAGTCCCAAAGTTCTGGCTTTTGAGTTTGTGAGTATTTTACTGTCTTTAAGTCAGGAAGTTCTGCTTGCGAAACAATACATTGTAAATTATCTTCTTGTGCTTTCAAATATTTTGCAAGTTTATTTATATCTTTATAATATTCGTAATAAATAACTGATATTGGTGAACTTAATCCAGTATTTTCTTTGAGCATAAAAAATCCGTTATCTAAAAACTTCTCAACATTCATTAAATATATTGCACGGTTGTAGTCGTAGTTATTGGCATAACTATGATGATTTATTAACTCTTTATTTTTATATAGTGCTTCAAAAAATAGGTCAAGTTTAAACCCCTCTGGCACAAATATTTTGGAAACATTGCGACAGCCTAATCCAAAATACATAAAAATATCGTCCGACAAAAGTTCAATATCTTTTCTGGTTTCGTTTTTGGTAATTACGGCTACCGAGCTTCTATTTTTGCGAATTATATTGGGATATTTTCCAAAATAATAATTAAAATATCGGGCAGTATTATTGCTTCCTGTGGCTATAACTCTCTCAAAATCAGTTAGTCTATTTTCCTGAATTATTATATAATTTTTAAATTCTGGTTCAATATCTACAAGAAAATTTATAACTGCTTTGAGCAAATTATTATCTTTGGACGACATTTTTCCCACAAAAATATTTCCGCTAATAAGCACACTCATAAAATCGTGAAAACCCACAAGAGGAATATTTCCGGCAAGTATTACTCCTATTTTTTTAGGACTATTTTTTTCTATTTTTTCCTTATATTTTTCTAACCAAAACTCTATTTTTTCTTTAGTTATAGATTCTGATATTGAAAGTATCGCATATTTTATATTTTCAGGAGTAAACCACGAATTTTTAAAATGTTCGGTTTCTATAAGAGCCTTAAATATAGGAAAATACTTCTCAAATATTTGATTATTGCCTTGGTAATTATCTTTTTCTAAACTTTTAAAAAACTCTGATAATTCTAAAAAAGCATTTATTCTTTTTTGTAAATTCATTATTTTGTATAATTTTTATAATTCTTTTAAGCTATCCCACAGCCTGTTAAATTCTTTAAGATATGTTTCTGCAAGATATTTGCTGTCGCTAACAAGCACATTTTCGTGGTTATATTTTTCTGCACTACGAGTCCAGTTGTAGCTCCCTGTAATGCTTATTTTTTTATCAACAACTGCAAATTTGTGGTGCATGTGAGAATCGGTATAATCTATTTTTATATTATAGCCTTTTTCATCTAAATAAGTTATGTCCGAACCTCGGTCAAAACGCTTGTCGTTATCGGTAATTATCTTTATATCAACGCCTCTAAATTTGGCAGCTTCTATTGCACTCACAATTCTGTTGTCGCTAATTGTAAATACGCAAATTCTTAAACTATTTTGAGCATTATTTATACTATCTATAATTGCATTTAAGCAATCCATTCCGGGACTAAAATATAATTTTTCCATAATTAAATTATTGGTTTATTGGTATATTAGTTTATTGGTATTATTGGTATTATTGGTTTAATATTTATTTATAAAAAAACATACGAATAAACTAATTAAACGACTAAACTAATATACCAATAAACTATTTTTCTTCTTTTGTTTTAGCTGTTTTTTCTATTATCCAAATTGAAGCTACTCCTATAATAATGAGTGCAATAGATATAAAAAATACAGAGTTTAGGTCTGGGAAATATTGTTGAAACGAATAAACTTTTACATCTTCGGCAACGAGTAATTTTCCAAAATTATTGGTTTGTAATAAAATTTCGTTTTTATCAAAAGAATTTTTCCAAGGCCAAATAATTCCGAGCGAGCCAAGAATAAATCCTGTGAGCAATGCAATTGTCTGATTTTTAAACTTTTTGTAAATCCACGAAAGCAGATGCGAAAAAGCAAGTAGCCCAATTACAAGCCCAATTCCTACGGGAATAATTATCATAAGGGCATCAAACATTTGCGAAAAATCGCCACCGATAGCTGGACTTATTGATGCAATAAGGTCGTTTACAGAGCTTAAAAGCAATTCGTAGTTTCCCATCAAAATAAGAACAAACGAACCAGAAAGTCCTGGAAGAATCATGCTGGAAATTCCTACTATTCCACACAAAATGAGGTATATAAATGAATCATTTTCGCTGGCAGGTTTTAGAACAGTTATAGAAATTGCAATTGCTGCTCCTATAATAAATGATAAAATTACAGGAATTTTCCATTTTTCAATAGTTTTTCCAACAAAATAGACCGAAGCGAGTATCAAGCCAAAAAAGTATGACCATATAAATATTGGATAGTTAATAAACAGATATTCAAGACCTTTTGCCAAGCTAATAACACTAATTCCTGCTCCCAAAAATACAGCTATTATAAAAATTAAATCGGTATGTTTGGCAAATTCTTTAAACTGCCCCTTAAAAATTAGCTTAATTGCCTTTAAATCAAAAGATTTAACACTATTTATTAGGCGTTCAAAAATTCCTGTTATCAGAGCAATTGTTCCTCCCGAAACTCCCGGAATAACATTTGCCGCCCCCATGCCAAAGCCTTTTATGAAATTTAAAATGTGTTGTTTCATTTTTTTTATTGTAATTGTATTTATAATCCTATTTATAAATTTTTAATATTACTAACGTATTTATTTGTTTTCTATTCGTTTTTGTTCATCAATATATGTTTCGTCTGTAAGTCTTTTTATAGATTTCACTAAATTTGTTTTACTCATTATTTTGATTTGATATTGAGATATTTCATTAAGTTGTGTAAATCTTAATTCTTTTGAAACACCTTGTTTTATCAATTCAGCATTTGCAGTTTCTAAAGTTAGACAAAACTGCTAATTCATTAATACTTGCAAAATCTCTTATGTTTAAATTATTTTCAGCGTATTCGGGATTTGCATCTCTCCACGTTTTTGCAGTGCAACCAAATAAAGCAACATTTAGTAAATCTGCTTCTTCTGCATAAGCAAGCCATTCTGTATTTTTGGTATAATCTGCTTTTGGTAAAATGTAATTTTTAACAGCGTCAGTATGAATATGATAATTTGCTTTACTTAAAATACGTTTCACGTTCCATTCAAGGTTGTATTGATTTGTTTCAATTTCTTTTAGACGTTGAAACTCGGTTATTAAATATAGTTTAAATGTTGGACTTATCCACGAGCCAAACTCAAACGCAATATCCTTGTGAGCGAAAGTTCCTCCATTTCTTCCTGATTTTGAGAATATACCAATAGCATTTGTTGCTTCAATCCAACGCTTTGGAGTTAAGGAAAAACTATTTGCACCTGCCTCGTTTTTAAACCCCTCGTATTCGAGGGGTTTAAAATCTGGATTGTGTAGCTGTTCCCACATTCCAATAAATTCTATTGTATTTCTGGTTCGCATCCAATTCTGAATTATATGGTCAGTTCGCTTTTTGTCCTTATATCTTGCAATATCGGTTAATGAAATATAATCGTTAGTATTTTCTGAAAAAAGAGATATTTTGGTACCTTGTATGTTTATTTTGTTTTTTTTCATTACTTGTTTATTCAATTTTTAAATTAACCGAAACTCCCAGTATAACATTTGCCGCCCCCATGCCAAAGCCTTTTATGAAATTTAAAATGTGTTGTTTAATGTGTTTTTTATTAATAATAAACATTAGGGGTGTTTACTTAGGAGCAATAATTTGTTTATAAGTTATATGTTCTGCATTTATCACCCTTTGTATTATTTTGTGAAATATTGTTTTTTTGTATATAGACCTATTTATTCTAAAAGAAAATTCA
>Ga0193956_1001264_pt1 | contig 10197 bp, 8 predicted proteins | sample BB_7_MG_FD_140358 | JGI IMG/M metagenome (GOLD analysis project Ga0193956, IMG submission 140358) | Microbial mat bacterial communities from the Broadkill River, Lewes, Delaware, United States - BB_7_MG | ecosystem: Environmental > Aquatic > Freshwater > River > Microbial mats | place: USA...
TCTCTTCTCTCTGCTCTCTGCTCTCTTCTCTCTGCTCTCTGCGCTCCTCTCCAATTTAAAGAGAGTCTATGTTATACATCTGTTTATTTTTATTAGTTTTGAGGAGTAGACATTTTATTATTTAAAGCAATCAGTGCAGTATATATTTGTTCAAAGCCCTATAAATTGGAGTATTAAGAAGCAATGTATAAAGGAAGCTGTTGCCATTTTTTTTAGAACAAAGATCAATATGAAAAAAAGAACCTTTGATTTGATTATCATTTTATTAATTGCAATTTCATTGACAATTCTTAATCAGTTCGAATTACTTGAAAAATCGGCAATATTTATGCTGATTCCAATTTTAGCATTTTATTTCCTGGGGCAATATTCAGAACGTCATTTAAAAAAATGAAATCAATCATTATCCTAACCTTATACTTTAAATATAAGGATTTTTCAGAAAAAACTTAAACGCATATTGGGAATTAATCAAAGAAATAAACGATAGGAATATTATGGGTCTTATGGAGTCTATAAATAATTAAATAAGATCCTCTGTATATTTACCTTTTTAAAACTCCTTAAAAAAGAAGATGGAACAAAGAGATTTAATAAAAGATAAAATTGAGCAGCTAGGAAAGGTTTTGGCTAGAATTATATCTGATTTTCTTGGATTGAAATCTAAAGGACAATTTGCTCAGGGAATAGAGATTTCAAATGAACGTTTCCAAAGTGAATTAAATATCGACATTGAAAAGATAATAAGATTCGATAAAACTGAAACAAAAGAATACTTCAATCATCGCAAATTGGCAGCACCGCATTTAGAGGTTCTTTCTGAATATTTTATAGAAATAGGAATGGGGAAATTGGAGGCCAATAAAGCGGAAGCAGAGCTCTATTTGAAAAAAGCCATCGAACTCTTTGATATCGTTGATAAAACTTCCAAAACCTTGTCCTTGGAACGAATAAATAAAAAAACCCAGATTGAAAACCTGATAAAAGAACAAAGTTCTTTTGGCAATTAAATTAAAAAAATTACATTATTAGCTATCAATTAGCTTATGAGTAGTATGGAAATAACACCTTACAATAAGCCTAACCGAAGTTACTCAATTTAATAAGAACCAAAACATTAAACATATGAAATCAATTCTGACATCTTTAGTTCTTGGACTTGTAACAATATGGTCGTTTGGACAAACGACTGAATATCCCAAGGGGGCTTACATGTCTTATGAAGAAATACTATCAAAATCTCCTAGTGTATCCGCTGAACTTGAAATAGAGCGGAGAACTAAAGGTGATATTAAAATGAGTGGTGGAAATGATTATAAATTGTTTAAACCAGATAAATCAATCAAAAAGAAAACCATTAAAAAAAAGTATTATGCCTACTCAGATGGTGATTCACTCTATATCAATTGCATTCATTACAAAATACAAGCTTGGTATACCCCTGTGCTGAGTGAAGGAAGGTTCTTCGTTATTCGAGGAGGAATTTCGACGGATCCGAAAATTCAAAAGGAACAACTTGATAACCAGGCTCAACTTGGGTATATGTTTGGTGCTGTTGGTGGAGCATTTCAAGGAGCCAAACTAGCAATGCTCAGGTTCATTTATGTGATAGACAAGGAAACCAATCAAATCACTACTGTTTCGAACGATTACCTTAAAGAATGCTTACAAGAAACTCCTGAACTTCTAAATCAATATGAGGCTGAAGAAGAACAGGTAGACCAAAAGATATTCTTGAAATATTTACGCCTTCTTAATGAAAAAACTAATGCTAATAATTAGGACTCCGAGCGATCCACATCTCGAATACTTTCAGGACAGCATAGAGCAGCCCTATCCAAACTGATTCATTTCCCATATTTCAGAGCTCCTCTGCAATTCAAACAGTTTATACAGGTTTTATTTGTATATTTTGCTTTGTTTCTAGGAGTCTATTTAATAAAGTAATGCACCAACAATCTATACAATGTTAATGTATAGATCATGAAGAAATAATAAGCCTTGTATATCTATTGGTAATATGCAATAATAAAGAACAGCTTAGAAATGACTAAAGGAAATAAGAAAAACATCAAGAATAAAAATAGGATGAATAAAAGAGATTTATCCAATCAGAAAAAACGGAAAATTAAATGGGCACAGGTATTGATTCTATTGGGATTATTATTCGCACTATTCGTTTTGATCCTCAAACCTATCCGTCCAACTAAAAATCAAACAAGGAGTAGGACTGAAATTAAATTTACTAAGGAAGGTGAACTTTCCTTTTTCGACACACAGAATAAAGAAATCATTACAACTATTGACATTGAAATTGCAGAAGATGATTACGAAAGAGCCTTAGGACTTATGTTTAGATACTCTATGAGTGAGGATCATGGTATGTTATTTATCATGGAAGAAGAAACACCTCAATCCTTCTGGATGAAAAACACCTATATATCATTGGATATCATCTACTTAAACAAAGATCTTGAAATTGTTAAAATTCATAAATATACGCAAGCTTTATCAGATCAGTCTATTCCTTCTATTGAGAAATCAAAATATGTTATTGAGGTGATTGGGGGATTTTGTGACAAAATGAATATTGAAGAAGGCGATATTGTAAAATACGAAAGAAAAAACAACATCCAATAAAACGAAAATTTGCTAACTGGTAGGTGTACCAATCTCATATATAAGCCTAATGATCCTCTGCCTAGGGATGGATAAGCGCAAGTATAGCTACTTCCTCAATGATAAAAGTGATTGGTATTTAATGCCTTGAAAAACAAGAAGACAAGCTTTTATTTGATAAAATAACCAAACATCCAAATTACATCCACATTACATCCATTTCTCATCAGAAGTCTCCACATGATAAAGAAGATAGTTCATCAATTGATGGGCTATCTCTTCTGGAATATAAGGAATATTGATGTGTCCAGAGGCATTATGAACCCTTAGGGAAGCCAAGCCTCTTCTTTTTTGAAAAAAGGATTGTCGAAAATCAACAGATTGTGTTTTAAAGGATTCGGCTTGCTGCCACTGAGTATTGATCCCTCCTTTGCCTACTATCAATTGAGATTGATTAAATTGAAAATAGCTCTTACGTAGTACCATCCAACAATATATCCCCGAGAAAAGCAACCAAGCTCCCCCTGCCAATAACCATAAGGGCTCATATACATATATCGGAGTTGGGAGCAGGGCAGGAAGCCATCCTCCTTGTATCCATAATAAATTGAAATAGCGCCAATGCGAATAAATCTTTTCACTGTCATCAGGCAAATCTCCCTGAAATAATTCCTCTCTGATACTTTCAATATCTTGCTTTAAACAACCCGGAGCATCCACCACTTGTTTTTGCTGTATTTGTTTACTCACCGCTTGCCTAAAGCTGATCTTAAAGATCCCAAACATCTTTTTTATGGGGCCCGTTTCCCAGTTGAGTTGTTGTACCTTCTTGAAGGGAAGCAATACTTCACGCTTATTAAATAAACCTGCCGTAATTTTATAACTTTCTGGATGCTTCACCAGCTTAAAATCGTAATATTTAAACATCGTATACAGAAGCGTTGCGAGGATGGATACCAATAGAGCGACCATAATAAACCCAGCATAGAATAATATACTTGAATTAGATAAGATGTTTTGAAAAGTATCGGAATAGGCATCGGTTTCTTCCTGAAATAAATCTTTAATTTGACCCATTATTTGAGAACCGAAAACAAAAATGATTATTCCTGTTTTAAGGTGGTTTTGACTGATCCCTATGCGCAATAAATCGGATGGACTCAATTTTATAATTTCTTTGGCTTCATGAGCCGTGGAAATGGAATCAGACGGCTCTTCCTTGGCATTTTCCTTATGTGATTGTAAGAATTGAGTTAAATGTTGGGTATAGGCAGCACTTAAAGAATAAATCTTTAATTCCTTAGCTGCTGAGCCAGCTGTATCTACTTCAAGGGAATATACCTTTAATAATTGTTGTAAAAGGTTTTGCTTTGTATTTACACTTTGTATGCGATCCAAAGGTATGGAAAGCACTTTTTTTTGGATATAGCCTTTTTTAATGACAAACTGATTCTCCTCAATATAAAAATAGAAATTCAAGTAGAAAAGGAGGGCATGAACCAGCATCAATAGGATAACAATCCCTGATGCCATTGGAATAGTTATGGAGGCAGGCAAAAGCTTCTTCTGAGCAAAAATAAGGATAAGAATAGGCCAATAGGCTCGCAATTTTTGTTGGACTTCAAAGACAAAAATCACCAATATCCCTCGCAACTCTTGTCGCCTTGGTATTGTTAAATCTGGATTAGTCATGCTGGCTTACTTTTGACAGAAGGAATGATTCTATTTGATGGGCTTTTTCTGGCAAAAGACCAGGAATGGAAAGGTCACTCACACTGCCTCCAGCAGTAAATACCTTCAGTCTCGATAAACCTACACTTTTTTCTATCATGTTCTGACTCACTTCCACATGTTGTATTCTATTAAATGGGATGGTGGTTAATTTATAAATCAGAAGTCCACGACGAAAAGATACATCTTGCTCTCTGAGTAAATATCCTTTTTTAGGAAAACCAAAAATGACCAAGCTCAATCTCAACACAAATATAAACACAAAAATAAAAGGAATACCTATCAATAGGATGCTTGGAATATTCTCTGTTGAGAAATGCACCCCAAGAAAAAAGACCATCAAGGCAAAGACCAATAGGATGACAGAGCCTATTAGGTTTACAAGTTTATACTTTTTCTCCAGCCCTTCAAATGCTTGAATTTCTATGGGAGCAAGTCCTTCTGGTAATATCACATGATTGGTGAATTCTTTATTTATTTGCATATCTCTTTAATGCTTAGAAAATAATTTTATGTCGGCACCCTTGGCTAACTTCATTTATTCCTAAAGTTAATAGCTGGTATTCCCTCTTAGGCCTGGTAAAAATAGTTAAATATTATCCTTGACCAAGTGCAGGAAATGATGTTTTACCAATTCCTTGGGTATTAGGACTTTTTTTTGTTTGCCCCTTCTGATAGTTAATGGGAGGAAAATATTTAAATATAAAACCAACCAGCAAGAGCAAGCAAAAAATGGCGTTCCACTTAATAAAAGCTTCCGATATCAATAATAAAACTATCCCAAACTCATTCCATCCTTCCTATTTTTCCTATATTTATAGCCAATAAAATAATCACCGCTAGCGCGGATTTGCAATTCGGGCTACATCTATCATAATTCTATTCTCCTTAGCAATTTCTATAATTATCTAACTCATAACTGATATCTTCTGATCCATAGAAAAGAACGATATTTATCTGCTAGTAGTTCATAGGTTGTCATTTCTTTAGACTCATGCACTCGGAAGGCATTTCCGAGTGAGCTATCAGAGCACAGAAAATGACTTGATTTTCCTATTTAAGATTTTAGTTTTTTGATAAAAAAGTCCCATCCTCCCTATTTTTCCTATATTTATGCCATTAAAATAATCATTAGAGCAGGATATCATGAAAAAGCAAAACCGTCGTCAAGCCCTCAAAAATATGCTCCTTGGAGCGGGAGCCCTTCCTTTAATGGCCAGCCCATTAAATTCTTGGGCCAGCCCTGAGTTCAAGGTCAAGGATCTAGCCATTCGCCCCTATGGCAATGAAGAAATAGAGGAGGCCATCACCGCCATCACTCTAGGTGCCGGAGCACGCGGTAATGTTTATGGAAATTATGCAACTCTATTTCCTAAAGAATTGGATATAGTGGGGGTAGCTGAGCCGATTCCTATCAGAAATGAGCGATATGCCCAAAAACATGACATTCCTGATGAAAACAGGTTCATCACCTGGGAGCATGTGTTTGAAAGGCCCAAATTTGCCGATGCCATCATCATCACCACTCCCGATGATTTGCATTATGGCCCCTGCATGAAAGCTCTAGAAATGGGTTATGATATCTTATTGGAAAAACCCATTGCGCCCACCGAAGAGGAATGTAGAGATATTTTGGAACTGGCCAATAAAACCGGGCAAATAGTAGCGGTTTGTCATGTGTTACGCTATGCACCCTATTTTATCAAGCTAAAAGAGATGATAGATTCTGGGATTATAGGAGAACTGATCAGTATACAACATATGGAACCCATTCAATATGCCCATATGGCCCATAGTTATGTGCGGGGAAATTGGCATAATTCCAAGCAAACCACTCCAATTATCTTGGGCAAATCCTGCCACGATCTGGATATCTTAAGATGGATGATCGGAAAACCCTGCAAAAGTATTGCGGCCTATGGCGATTTAAAATGGTTTAAAGAAGCCAATGCTCCTGAAGGAAGCACTGACCGTTGTACCGATGGCTGTGCTGTGGAAAGTCAATGCCCCTACTCTGCCCTAAAAATATATGTACGCGATAGAGGATGGAACCATGTATTTGATTTCCCTGATGATAAAGAACTACATGATATGTTCTTGCTCAAGCAGTTAAAAACTACCAATTATGGTCGCTGCGTATATCGCATGGACAATGATCAGCCCGATCACTATGTTAGCTCCATGCAATTTGAGGAGGGCATCACTGCCAATTTCTCCATGGAAGCCTTTACCTCTTATCATGGTAGGCGCACTCGTGTAATGGGTTCCATGGGCGATATTGTAGGCGATATGGATGAATTTATCCACACCGATTTCCTTACAGGAGAAAAAACCAAATGGAATATTGAGGTGGAAGATGTGGAGAACTATAAAAACAGTGGCCATGGTGGGGGCGATTGGGCCTTGGTCACCGATTGGATCAATGCCGTAAAAAATCAAGATCCCAATCTGCTCACCTCTACCATTGATGCTTCTATTGAGAGCCATTTGATGGGCTTTATGGCAGAAAAGAGTCGCCTCAGCGATAAAAAAATGGCTGTAAAACTCTAAGTCATGAATAAGGAAGGTTGAGGAGAAGAGGAATATTCATCATTGAAAATCAGCTTGCCCGTCCCTAAAGTGAGCCTGATTTTCAATGACTTTGTATTTAATGATCACCTTTGTCGTTTTACAGATTTCTCACTGCGCTCGAAAAGACTTTCTACCTATTCATCCACAGAAAAGAAGATAAATTCCAACAGAACTTAGCGATGGAGGAATCTTCATCATTGAAAATCAGATTGCCCCGTCCCTAAAGGGAGCCTGATTTTCAATGGTTTTGCCTCTGATGATCCTATTTGCCGTTTTGCAGATTTCTCACTTAGCACGAAAAGTGGTTTTACCTATTCATCCACAGAAAAGGAGATAAATTCCAACAGAACATAGCGATGGAGAAATCTATATCATTGAAATTCAGCTTGTCACCCCTAAAGTGAGCCTGATTTTCAATGACTTTAGCTCTGAGGATCCCATTTCAGCAGATATACAAAACAGCGAATGACTCTATCACTTGATCTAAGCTCTGTTTTTGTTTCGCTGCTCTACAGCTATCAAAAATGAATTCGTACTAGAGAAATCCCTACATTTACGGCATCAAACAAACCATAAGGGATTAGATATGTGTAGTCGCTTTTTATTTAGTTTACTATTATTGCTTTTTTCCATTTCCATCTTGGCTCAAGAAGATACTTTAAGAGTATTATTTCTAGGCAATAGCTATACCAATGTGAATAATTTGCCATTATTATGTCAAGAAATGGCTCTGGCTAGCGATAAATACCTTTATGTGGATGCCAATACTCCAGGGGGCTGCACCTATGAACAACATGCCACCAACAGCAGCTCTTTAGCTAAAATTAGAGAAGGAAATTGGGATTATGTAGTCCTCCAGGAGCAAAGCCAGATCCCTAGCATCGATTTTCACCGTTATAATAGCATGTATCCTAATGCCCGTAAATTAAACGACAGTATCAAAACCTATAACCCTTGTGCTCAAACCCTTAGCTTTATGACTTGGGGCAGAAGGTTTGGGGGGCAACAATGCGATGACCAAGGCATCCATTGTAGTCCTGATTTTGTTGATTTTAGCCATATGCAAGACTCTTTGGAAAGTGCTTATGTGGATATCTCCATGGAGATGCATGCTGGGATCGCACCTGTTGGAATCGCTTGGAAAAAAGTGATAGAAAATTCTAGTTTGGTTTTGCATTCAGGAGATGACAGCCATCCCAATTATATGGGCTCTTATCTGGCAGCTTGTGTTTTTCATGCTACTTTTTGGAAAGAAAGCCCAGTGGGAAATCTATTTACAGGAACACTGGATGAATCTGTAGCCTCCTATTTGCAAGGTGCTGCCGATACTACTGTGTTTCATTCCTATCATGATTGGAATTTAAATGCCAACCAGGTCCAAGCAGAATTCTCATTTGGAATCCTAAACTATGTTGTTCATTTCAATAATCTTTCTATTTGCCCTCCTCTCAGCACCTATTATTGGGATTTTGGAGATGGTTCTTATTCGGAGGAAGGAAGCCCCATGCATTCCTATGATGAAGATCAAGATTATACGGTGACTTTGCGCACTAAGCATTGCAGCTCCATGGATAGTATTTCTAAAACCATCAGCATACATAATAGCACAGGTGTTGATCTCTTACAAGAGCCTCATATCCATATTTTTCCCAATCCTGCTCATGATTATTTAACAATCACTTTCCCTGAGGAAATAAAAGCCATATCATTGGAATTGATCCATGAAAATGGGAGGATTATTGATTCTTTTCATCTGACTTCAGTTCAAAAGCACAGGTTAGATCTCCAGCCCTTGAAACGAGGTTATTACCTGCTCAGAGTTCATAATAAGGAAATAGTTAAAAGTTTTCCTTTTCTCAAAATCTAGGAGCTACTTGGGATTAATTTTTATAGTAAAAGCTTTCTTCCAAACCTCCTATTAAGATAGAAAAATCACCCTCTTCCACTATCCAGTCCAAATCCTTGCCCACAAAAGCCAAATCCGACTTGTTTAAGCTGAAGTTAATGGTCTTGGTCTCCCCTGCTTCCAGACTTATTTTTTTAAATCTCTTTAGTATTTTAGCCCTCGGTGTGATACTGGCATAATGGTCCTTTAAATAGAGTTGAACCACTTCTTTACCGGCTCTAGATCCAATATTGGTCAGCTCTACCGAAATATTGATTTCATCTTCACCTTTGATGCTATTGCTATTGAGGGTCAAATTCCCATATTCTAAATGGGTATAACTAAGTCCGAAGCCAAATTCAAATAATGGATTATAAGCTTTGATATCTCCTTCAATATTTAAATCCGTGTTTTTATGGTCATAGGTGGATAAAGAGGCCTCATATTTTGGATAGGTAAAAGGCAGTTTACCGGAAAAGTTTTCCTCACCAAACAGCAAGCTTGCCAGAGCGTCTCCCCCTTCATTACCAGGTTGATAAGGCATTACTACAGCATCCACAAGGTCAATAATTTCATGAATTACTCTAGGTCTACCTGTATTCAATACCAAGACTATGGGTTTTCCGGTTTTGGCCAGTTTCTTCACCAATTTCATTTGCACTCTCGACAGGCTTAAGCTATTGGTATTTCCTTTTTCTTCTACACCTGGCAGCTCACCCACACAGGCAATAATAATATCCGATTTCTTAGCGGCATTCACTGCTTTCTGTATGTCTATTTCCTCCTCTATTTCGCATCCTTGCACATACTTTGTTTGAGGATTGATTGCTTTGATGGCTTCGAATACGGTGTTTTTAATATCCCAATCATAGGAAGCATCATCTCCTTGCCAAGTATAGCTCCATGGACCATTTAGATATATCATTTGATCAGCAGTAGGACCCGTAACTAATATTTTTTGTTCTTTTTTTAAGGGCAAAACATCTTCATCGTTCTTTAACAAGGTGATGGATTCCACAGCGGCTTGTAATGACACCTGCTTGAATTTATCAGAACCAAAATCCTTATAATAATTATAATCAGGAAGGGGTTGCTCAAACAAACCTGACTGGAATTTCACTGTTAAAATTCGGCCCACCGATTCATTGATACGCGACATAGGAACTTCACCCTCCTCTACCAGCTCTATTAAATACTGGGAGAAATATTGATCAAAAGGAACCATACTCATATCGATGCCTGCATTGATGGCCAGCTTCACAGCTTCCTTATAGTCTTTTGCAACTTTATGACTGCTGTGCAGCAATTTAATATCTCTAAAATCGGTGACAGCAATGCCTTTAAATCCCATTTCATCTCTAAGTAGATCTGTTAGCAGGTATTTATCGCAA
>Ga0193956_1001265_pt1 | contig 10182 bp, 10 predicted proteins | sample BB_7_MG_FD_140358 | JGI IMG/M metagenome (GOLD analysis project Ga0193956, IMG submission 140358) | Microbial mat bacterial communities from the Broadkill River, Lewes, Delaware, United States - BB_7_MG | ecosystem: Environmental > Aquatic > Freshwater > River > Microbial mats | place: USA...
GATTGTTAATGAAGTTTAAACAAAGTGTGTAGTCTTTGTTTAGTTTGCAATTTTTTTAATACTATTTATTAAATTTAGTATCTCTTCTTTAGTTTGTGAAAAGTGAATAGATACTCTTATCCAGCCTGGTTTATTATTTATATCTAGTTCTTCAATTCCTAGTAAATAATGTCCGTAAGGCCCTGCACATGAACATCCAGCACGTGTTTGAAACCCTTGTACAGAAGATAATTTAGCACATAATTCGTAAGGATTAATCCCTTTTATATTAAAAGATATGATTCCAATATTTGCTGATTCTTGGTTTCCATATATTTCACAATTTGGTATTTTCTCTAACTCTTTTATAAATAAATTTTTTAGTTCTTCTTTTTGTTTTTTGATAAACTCAAAACCTATCTCATTTCTTAATTGATAAGATAGACTTGCTCTTATTAATTGTAAAATTCCAGGTGTTCCGGCATCTTCTCTAATCTGGACATCTTTTTGGTAAACTTGTTCATTTTTGTTTACATACTCAACTGTTCCACCACCTGCAAAAGTAGGAGAAATAGAAGTATCAACAAGGGATTTTCTAATAACTAGTAAACCACAAGACCCAGGACCTCCTAAAAGTTTATGGGGAGACATATACAAAGCATCATAAAGTTCACAAGGAATATTCATATATGGACTACTAGCTGCTGCATCAAAACATACTACTGCACCATAAGATCTTAAAATTTTAGATATTTCTTCATAAGGTGTTATTATTCCTGTTACATTTGAAGCAATACAAAATGAAGCAAAAATTTCTCTTTGTTTATTTTCTTCTAATACTTTTTTTAGCTGTTCTAAATCTATTAAACCTTGCTCATTTAAATCAATTCGAATACTTTCGCATAATGCTTCTCTAAATGAAACTTCATTTGAGTGATGCTCATAAGGACCTACTATTACAAGTGGAAGTTTTGATTTATCAATACTTATACCATATCTTTTTTTAGTTGCTGGTGGAATATATAATCCCATAAGTTCTTGAAAATGTTTAATAGCAGCTGTTGTTCCACAACCATTTGGCAGTATTGCGAACTCATCTGTAAGTTCTAAAGACTTTGCTAAGTTTTGTCTTGCTAATTCATAATAATTTGAAGTTTTATCTGCATTTGAAGCTTCTTTTGAGTGTGTGTTAGCATAAGTTTCAAGTACGTCGTGAATTCGGTTTTCAATTTGCCTAAAAGCTAGTCCAGAAGCAGTATAGTCAAAGTACTCTTTTTTATTTTTTCCAATAGTGTTGTATCTTATAAAATTTAAAATATCTGTATGTTCATTGAAAAAAGGTCTAAAAATATCTTTGTTCATTTTATATTACTCTTTAATTAGTTTAGGTTATCTATTTTATAATTTTAAGTTATTTTTGATAAGAGTTACCTTGTATAAAAGAGCAAAGGAATGCTCTTTTAAATTTTATGCAAAAGGGTTAAATGAGATTTTCTGTAAATCTTTTGCAAAATCATTTACATTTGTTGTTGGAGCATCTAAAATAATTAGATTGCCTTTATGTGTAATTTTTATTCTTGAAGCACTATGTTTTTCAAGTAAAGATGTAAGTGTATCAAGATTTGAACTATCGATTTTTAAATTTTCAATTCTACAACCAATATAGCTTTGATTTTCTATTTTACTATCATTTATTCCCATTCTAGGCTTTTTACTTTTTTTAATATCATTAAATAAAATAGCTTTGATGGAAAATGACAATGAACTCTCTAAAATATCAATAAATTTTGGAATACCCATCTCTAAAACAAAATGAGTAAAGCTATTTTCTAAACTTTTTCTTGAACCAAAATCTCTATAAATATTTGCAATAGTTTTTGCTGTATTTAAAACTTGAGAAGGAAAAATATAACCTATCTCATTTGAGAATATATTGATTTTAAATATTACCTTACCTTTATTATCTTTTGATGCATTAAAAGCAACATCAGGAATATAGTTTAAAGCACAACCTTCTTCGTATCCACTTACTGCAAATTGAAGTTTACTTGGAAGGTTTGAATATTTTTTATTTCCAATAAATAAATTATCAAGTTGTTTTACAATATCACTTACATCAATTAATTGGTCAGCATCAATGCCATTTAAAGGACAAGTTGCAACTCTTCTTACAGTGTGACCTGACTCAAATAGTGTTGATAAACTTATATCATTTAAAAGTTTTAAAATCTCAGGAATATTATGAAGTTTAATATCTTTAAACTCTACTTTTTGTTCACTTGAAAATGTTAAACTATTATTTGCAAACTCTTTTGATATGAATGTTAATATTTTTAATTGATCTAAATTTAACTCACCCATATTTAATGGGATTTTTATTTGAAAAGTTTCTTGAAATTCATCTTCTGCATAGATACCAAACCATTGAAGTCTAAGTAAATTTTTCTCTGATAATCTTTCACCTAAAACAGCATGGATATAAATGTCTGCTAAGACATCTAATCCATCTTTTTCTTTTTTAATATCTTCTATATTTAATGCTAAATTATTAGACACTATATTGCCTTACAATCCCATTGTGGGTAGTTTCTTCTAATGAATTCATTTAATTCAATTTCAGCTTGAGTATAAACTTTTTTCTCTTCTTCTAAGTGTGCAAAACCTTCAATAGAGTTTACAATCATACCCGCACCAACTGTTGAGTTTGTATATTTATCAATAATAATAAAACTCCCAGTATATCTATTCTCATGGTATGGATCTACTGCAATATCTCTATCTAAAGATAAAGTACATTTTGCAATATCATTTAAAGCAAGTTCAGCTGAATCAATCTCTTCAAATGTATTAATATTCTTTTTAAATTCAATTGAATTAAATGCACCATTTAATACAGAAGTTGCTCTTTTGATAATGTAGTTTTGATTTAATTTAAGTGGAGTTTCATCCATCCAAACTACCATTGCACTTAAGTGATTTGATACTTTTGGAATATCACTTGATTTTACAATCATATCACCTCTACTAATATCAATCTCATCTTCAAGTGTAATAGTTGTAGCCATTGGAGCAAATGCAGTTTGAATAGTTTCTACTGTTTCATCTTTTCCTATTGGTCTTAGATCTTTAATATCATTTGATACTATTGATTTAACTTTACTTGTTTTTCTTGAAGGTAATACTGTAATCTCATCACCAACACTAATACTTCCACTTGAAATTGTCCCTGAAAACCCTCTAAAGTTTAAGTGAGGACGTACTACATACTGAACAGGTAATCTAAATGAAGATGACTCTTGTTTATGAATTTCTGTGCTATCTAGTAATTGCATTAAAGGAAGACCTTTATACCAAGAACATTTAGGTGAAATAGTTAAAATATTATCTCCATCTAAAGCAGAAATAGGAATAAACTGAATATTTAAATCTTTATTATGAGGAAGATATTCAATAATCTCATTATAATCTTTTTTGATATTTTCAAAAACTTCTTCACTAAAATCAACTAAATCCATTTTATTAATAGCAACAATTAGGTTTTTAATACCTAATAAACTTGCGATATAAGAGTGTCTTTTAGTTTGAGTTAAAATCCCTTGTCTTGCATCTATTAAAATAATAGCAATATCGGCAGTACTTGCCCCCGTTGCCATATTTCTAGTATATTGTTCATGACCTGGAGTATCTGCTATGATAAACTTTCTTTTATCTGTTGAGAAAAATCTATAAGCAACATCAATAGTAATACCTTGTTCTCTCTCAGATGCTAATCCATCAACTAAAAGTGCTAAATCGATTTTATCACCAGTAGTTCCTGATTTTTTACTATCTTTTTCAATAGCTGCTAATTGATCTTCAAAAATCATTTTTGAATCATATAAAAGTCTTCCAATTAGTGTACTTTTACCATCATCGACACTTCCACAAGTAATAAATCTACATATCTCTTTATTTTCGTGTTCTTTTAAATATTGTTCTATATTTTCTGCAATTAAATCTGATTGATGTGCCATTTTTAAAAATACCCTTCTTGTTTCTTTTTCTCCATTGATGCGTCACCATCACTATCTATTAATCTACCTTGTCTTTCACTTGTAGTACAAATTAACATCTCTTGAATAATTTCAGGTAAAGTTGTAGCTTCACTATTAACAGCACCCGTTAGTGGATAACAACCAAGTGTTCTAAATCTTACCATCTCTTTTTTAGCAGTTGCTCTTAGTTCTTCAGGCATTCTGTCATCATCTACCATGATTTTTGTACCCATATATTCAACTACTTCTCTCTCTTTTGAGAAGTATAAATCAGGAATTGGAATACCTTCTAAATAAATATATTGCCAAATATCAAGTTCTGTCCAGTTTGATAATGGGAATACTCTAATAGATTCACCTTTTGTGTGTCTTCCATTATAGATATTCCATAACTCTGGTCTTTGAGATTTTGGATCCCATCTATGGTTTTTATCTCTAAAAGAGTAAATTCTCTCTTTTGCTCTTGATTTTTCTTCATCTCTTCTCGCCCCACCAAATACAGCATCAAACTTTTGAATGTTTAACATATTTTTTAAACCTTCAGTTTTCATAACATCTGTATGTAAAGCACTTCCATGAGTAAAAGGAGAGATGTTCATCTCTTCACCTTTAGGATTTATATAAACTAAAAGTTCCATTCCAACTTCTTTAGCTCTTCTATCTCTAAATTCAATCATCTCTTTAAATTTCCATGTTGTATCAACATGAACTAAAGGAAGAGGAGGCGGTGCTGGATAAAATGCTTTTTGTAAAAGATGTAACATAACAGAAGAATCTTTTCCAACACTGTATAACATTGCTGGGTTAGAGAATTCTGCTACTACTTCTTTCATTATGTGCATTGATTCTGCTTCTAATTGTTTTAGATGTGTTAATCTTTCTTTACTTATCATTTTCATTATTCTCCATTAATTTAGATTCCCTCAAATTAAAAGTTTGAATTCATCTTTTTTAAAAATTTCTATTTTTTGTGTAAACCACACTCTTTGTGTTCGGGGTTTTCCCACCACCATCTACCAGCTCTGATATCTTCACCTTCTTTTACTGCTCTTGTACAAGGAGCACATCCAATACTTGGAAATCCTTGATCATGTAATTTGTTGTAAGGTACTTTGTTTTCTTTAATATAGTTCCAAACATCATCTTCACTATAATTAATCAAAGGATTAACTTTAATTACACCAAAGCTCTCATCCCATTCAACTAAAGGCATATCAACTCTTGTCACACTTTGAGCTGCTCTTAAACCAGTAATCCAAACATCAAGTCCATTTAAAGCTCTTTTTAAAGGCTCAATTTTTCTAATCCCACAACAGTTTTTTCTTTTATCAATACTTTCATAGTGACCATTTACACCTTGAGTTTGATATAACTCTTGAACTTTTTGAGAATCAGGAAAAAATACATTTATTTTCACACCATATTTTAAGTTAGTTGCATCCATAACATCATAAGTTTCTGGATGTAATCTTCCTGTATCAAGTGTAAATATATTTGCATTTTTGTCTTGCTTTAAAATCACATCTGTCAAAACCTGATCTTCAGCAGCTAAGCTTGAACTTAGTGCAACACTTTTAAAATTTTTTAAAAAAAATGCTATTACTTCTTGTGTAGATTTATTTTCTAAATCTTTATTTAAATTTTTTATTAACTCTTCTTTACTCATACTCTCACCTAAATTTGATAATCATTTGCAGGAGGTTCTACTCTACCTAATGGAATTTTATTCCAAGCTCTTTCATGGAAATAATATAAAATCATTTTTGTCACAACTTCAATAGAGCCAATTGATGCTGCCATAACTAAATTCCCTGTAATAAAATAAGAGATTATAATCGTATCAAGAGTACCAACAGTTCGCCAAGAGATAGTCTTTACTACAGATCTATAAGGCTTTTCATGCATATATTTTTTCTCCTAATCAATAAGGACATGATTAGACAAAGAGTTTTTACTCTTCGTCGTAATCATATAATCCTGAACTTAAATATCTTTCACCTGTATCACAAAGAATAGTAACAATTGTTTTACCTTTGTTTTCTGGTCTTGCTGCAACAAGTGATGCTATATGAGCATTTGCACCTGCAGAAATACCAATTAATAATCCCTCTTTTTGAGCAATTTTTCTTGAACTTGCAATTGCATCTTCATTTGAAACCTGGATAACTTCGTCATAAACTTTTGTATTTAAAACATCTGGTACAAATCCTGCTCCAATTCCTTGAATTTTATGAGGACCTGGTTTTCCACCACTTAATACAGGAGATGCTTCTGGTTCAACTGCAATAATTTGAATATCTGGGTTATGAGCTTTTAATACTTCACCAACTCCTGTAATTGTTCCACCTGTACCAATTGCAGCTACAAAAATATCAATTTTTCCATCTGTATCTGCTAAAATTTCTTTTGCAGTTGTAAGTCTATGAATTTCTGGATTTGCTGCATTTCCAAATTGTTGAGGAATAAATGAATTTGGAATTTCTCCACTTAATTCAACAGCTTTATCAATAGCACCTTTCATACCTTTTTCAGGCTCTGTTAATACTAAATCAGCACCTAAAGCTTTTAGTAATCTTCTTCTTTCAATACTCATAGAAGAAGGCATTGTAAGAATTAATTTAATTCCAAGTGCAGCACAAACAGAAGCTAATGCAATACCAGTATTTCCACTTGTTGGCTCGATTACTGTTGTATTTTCATTGATTAATCCAGCTTTTAAAGCAGAGTTAATCATATTTGTTCCAATTCTATCTTTTACTGAATGTGAAGGGTTCATAAATTCACATTTTCCTAAAACTGTAGCACCACTTGCATCACTTGCACCTTGTAATTTTACTAAAGGTGTATTCCCAATTAATTCTGTAATATTATTTGCGTATTTCATAATCTATTCCTTTATATATTGTAATGTAAAAATTCATTGTATTTATCTTGATAATCATCTAAACTACTTAGAGATATATCAAAGATTTTTTTCATACTATTTTTTGACTCATCAAAAAAGATATTTAAAATTGGATTGTCAGCTTTAACATCTACAATTTTAATATCATCTTCTAAAGCTATTAAAATATCAACTATTTTGATATCTTCAGGTTTTTTAGCAAGTATATATCCACCTCTAGCACCTCTGATACTTTTTACAAGTTCAGCTCGTCTTAGTTTACTTAAAAGTTGTTCTAAGTAATTTTGAGGAATATTTGCATTTGATGATATCTCCTTTATTTGCATGGGAGTATCTTCTTGATGCTTACTTAACTCGTACATGGCTGTTAAACCATATACACCTTTTGTCGATATTAACGGCATCTTAGTTTAATGCTTGATTTAAATCTTCAATAAGATCAACTGTATTTTCTAAACCAATAGAAAGTCTTACTGTCACTGGATTAACACCTGCTTTAACTAACTCTTCTGGACTCATTTGTGAGTGAGTAGTTGATGCTGGATGAGTAATAAGTGATTTACTATCTCCGATATTTACAACAACAGAAAATAGTTTTGCACTATCTATTACTTTTTTTGCTTCTTCAAAAGATGATACATCAAAAGAGATAAGTCCAGATGCTTTTCCATCTTTAAAATATTTTTGCGCTTTTGCATAATATTTATTTGAAGGAAGTCCAGGATAATTAACTGCTTTTACTTTTGGATGTGACTCTAAGAATTTTGCAACTTCAAGTGCATTATCAGAGTGTTTATCAACTCTTAAACCTAATGTTTCTAATGTTTGAATTAATAGCCAAGAGTTATGTGGAGATTGAGCAGCCCCAATATCTCTTAATAATGCAAGTCTAATTCTTAAACAAAAGTTTGGAAGAGGAACATCTGTATATACTAATCCATGGTATGACTCATCTGGAGTTGTAAAGTGTGAATATCTATTTTCATTAGCTTTGAAAAATTCAGCTAACCCATCTCTTTCAACAACAATTCCACCAATAGTTGTACCTTGACCATTTGTATATTTTGAAGTTGAGTGAACAACAACATCAACTCCCCATTTGATTGGATTAAATAAAGCAGCTGTTGCTACTGTATTATCACAAATAGTTAAAACACCATGTTTTTTAGCAATTTCTACTACTTTTTCTACATCAGTAATTGCAATTTGTGGGTTTGATAATGATTCAAAGAAAATTGCTTTTGTTTTATCATCAATTAATTCTTCTAAATTTGATGCATCTTCACTTTTAAATACTTTAGCAGTGATTCCAAATCTTTTAATAGTATGAGTTAAAAGTGTAACTGCACCACCATATAATTTATCAGAGATAATAATATTATCACCAGCTTCAGCAACATTTGCAATAGCATAGAAAATCGCAGATTGTCCAGAAGCAACACAAATAGCTGCTGCTCCACCTTCAAGTGCTGCAAATCTTTGCTCTAAGACATCAGTTGTTGGGTTTGTTAATCTAGTATAAATAGGTCCTAATTCTTTTAATGCAAATAAATTAGCTGCATGCTCAGAATCTCTAAATGCGTAAGCAGTTGTTTGTGCTATTGGCACAGCCATTGAACCATAACCTTCTTTTTTGTTATAGCCAGCGTGTATTGCAAGTGTTTCATTTTGCATATTATATTTCCTTTCTAGTTAGTTCATTTTCTTTATATGTTGAAATTATAGAACTTTTTTTATTTAATGTCAAGTAATTTAATCACAATTAATATAATAACCTTTAAATAAGGTGTGTTTAACTAACTTGATTAAATCTATCAAGATTATATCAGATGATTAAGTAATTTTAAGTTAAAATACCAATAAATCACTATTTAAAGTAGTTTCATATATGGAAAAATATAACATATTTACTCATACAGAAGTAAATAAAGAAGAAGAAATTTTTTTTGAAATTTTTAGAAATGATATAATTAAAATAGAAAAAATAGTTTCTAATGGACAAAAATCACCTGATAATTTTTGGTATGAACAAGAAAAAAGTGAGTTTATTTTACTTTTGGAAGGTTATGCAATACTTGAATTTGAAGATAGAGAAATAGAACTTATAAAAGGTGATTGTTTAAATATAAAAGCTATGCAAAAACATAGAGTAAAATATACAAGTGAAAAAGAACCTACTATTTGGTTTGCAGTTTTTTATTAAAGGGAAAATTTGAAAATAGCAATAATAGGAGCAGGTGCAGCAGGAATAATAGCTGCAATAACTGCTAAAAGATTAAATAAAAATTTACATATAGATTTATTTGATGCAAATAAAGGTATAGGTAAAAAGATATTAGCAAGTGGAAATGGAAGATGCAATATTTCCAATTCACAAGTTACTACTAAAAACTATTTAGGAGAGAATCCAGAGTTTGTAGAGTTTGCATTAAAACAGTTTGATTTTAAAGCCTTTGAGAAGTTTTGTAAATCTATTGGATTATTACTTGATATAAAAGAGACAAATAAAGTATATCCACTATCAAATGAAGCAAAATCAGTAACAAATCTTCTAGAGTTAGCACTACAAGAGTTGGGTGTGAATATATACTTAGAGTCTATGATAAGTGATATTGAAAAAATAGAAGATAAATTTAATATCAAAACACAAGAGCAGGAATATAAAGCATATGACAAAGTAGTAGTCTCAAATGGACTTGGTGCCGCGCCACAGCTAAATGCAAATGAAAGTGGACTAAACTTCGCTTCAAAATTTGGACACTCCTCTAATCCAACTTATCCATCACTTGTGGGATTACATACTGATGTAAACTATCATAATCGTATGCAAGGGGTTAAAAAAGAGTGTAATGTAAGCTTATATATAAATGGTAGTTTAGAACAAGAGATATATGGAGATGTGCTATTTACTAAATATGGAGTTTCAGGTTTTGCAATACTTGATATTTCACAAGTGGCAGCATATAATCTATCTTTATATCAAGATGTAAAAATAGCTATAAACTTTTTCCCAAAAATTTCAAGAAATGATTTAGCAGACCAAATACAAAGCTTGTTTAAGACAGCACCAAATCAAAAAGCAGTAGATATCCTAACTGGAATGATATCAAATAAAATAGCTCCTGTTTTACTAGATATTTGTAATATAGATATAAGCACAAAAGCCTCTGATATAAATGCAAAACAAATAAAAGCAATAGCTTATCAGCTAAACGCTTGGAAACTAAAAGTAACTGACACACAAGGTTTTGGCCACGCAGAAGC
>Ga0193956_1001266_pt1 | contig 10181 bp, 10 predicted proteins | sample BB_7_MG_FD_140358 | JGI IMG/M metagenome (GOLD analysis project Ga0193956, IMG submission 140358) | Microbial mat bacterial communities from the Broadkill River, Lewes, Delaware, United States - BB_7_MG | ecosystem: Environmental > Aquatic > Freshwater > River > Microbial mats | place: USA...
ATCATATTTATCATATCTTAAAGATTGTGTAAAAATAGCATTATCATATTTTGTACTATTTGTTATAAATACAGCTTTGTTTCTTAACTCTTTGTTCACATCATTTTCATGAGTTGAAACTTTATATGAAGTTCCTAATTGTACAAATGAGCTGTTATTTAAATATGGAACTTGAGTACTTAATCCAAACTCTTTAACTTTTCCATCAAAATTTGTTGTATATCCAGTTGGATCATCTCTATTTATTATTGAGTAGTTCCCATATAATTTTACAGTTGAGTACTCATTTGTATTTAAATAGTTTAAAGAGCTATAACTATTTTTAGTTTCTAGTTCATGCCCTGTACTATTGGCAGAAGCAACTAAGTTTTTTGAAAAATCTGGGTTATAAACTGTTGCATCATATTCAGTTTTTGCATTTATTATCGTATGTGTTAATTCTACTCTATTCTTATCATTGATATTTAAACCTGTTTTTAAATTCAATGTTGTATTTTCATATCCATCTTTTTCAAAATCATCAATATCTCTACCTCTTGGAGCTTGTGATGTAAATCCATCACTAAGTACTCTAGCAGCACTTAATTTTACATCAAAGATTTTGTTTTTATGAGAAACCGATGCTTTCATTTTTTTAGTATTATATGAACCAATTTCTACAGAACTATTTATATGAGAGCCTTCTTTTGCAGCAGAAGTTATAATATTAATTACACCCGCATTTGCATCAGCACCCCAAATACCACTTTGAGCACCTTTGATAACCTCAATTTGTTCAATGTCATTTATCATTAGATGCTCAAGTCTAGCACCACTGATCCCCGTATGGTCATTATAATTAATTCCATCAATTAATACTAAAACTCTTTGATTATCGAAACCTCTAATAAAAACAGATGTTGTGTTTCCTAATCCACCATTACTAACCACATCAATACCTGCAAGTGTATTTAAAGCTTCACTAACCGTTGTGAAATGTCTTTCTTGGATTTCATCTTTTGTAATAACTTCAATATTTGAAGTAACATCTTTGATTGATTGTGTTGATTTAGTTGCACTTGTAACAGTAATTGTGTCTAAATTCTGGGCTGAGAAAAGGTTTGTTGCTAGTAAAAAGCTTGCAACTAAGCTTATAGATAATTTTTTTTGCATTTTTTATTTTCCTAATATATATTATAAATTGTTTGTTGAATAAAGTTTTACTGGTTTTAAAACTTTAGATAGTAATAATTTTGTGATTTTTGGTAAGTCAAGACTTAGAATAGAATCTATTGCACAATAAAAAGACTGCATTTTTCTATCAACAGTTGCAGCTAACATACCAAATAACGTGAAGTATTTTTTGTGTCTACTAATCATTTTTTCCTCCTTTGCAAAATTTTTGTTTTTAAAATTGCGCAATTATATATAAAATATGGTTAAAAGCTAAAAAACTATTAAATATGACAGCTTAGTATAGATTTAGTAGGATCAGTTAAATACTCATAACCTAAATATGCTATATAAATTCCAAAAGCAATAACTAAAATTGAAGCTAATTTTATAAATAGATCTCGTAAGTTTGATTGTTTAAATAATCCTACAAAAAAACCAAGAGAAAAAAGAGAAGGAATTGTACTAAGTCCAAATATCAGCATAACAAAAGCACCCCAAAAAGCACTACCTGTACTAGCAGCTGTTATTGCAAAAACATAAACAAATCCACAAGGAAGTAAACCATTTAACATACCTAATAAATAGAAGCTAAACAGTGAATCAGAACCTAAAAGTGATTTAAAAGTATTTTGATAAAGTGGTGATTTAGAACATGAGTGTTCTAATACCGTAAGAAATTTAATTTTTCCCATAAGTGAAAGTCCCACTAAAACCATCATCAAACCAGTTATAAGCAAAAATATCCCACTTGTCATGTTATCAAATGTTACAACGCCACCTACTAAACCAAATAAAGCACCCAATATCATATAAGTTGTAATTCTTCCAAAAGAATAAAGAAGATGTGCAATTGCTTGGATTTTTTTAGACCATTCACTTCTTATTTTTGTACTTGAATAAGCTATTACAATTCCACCACACATACCAACACAATGTCCAAATGAACCTAAAAAAGCGATAGTTATTATTGATAATATACTTATAGTTTCCATTATTTTCCTATTAATTCTTTTCTTATATATGGATTTGTTAAGTTTTCACCTCTTAACATCTTTAGACTCATTTCATCAAAGCTTATAAAGTTATCTTGTTTGTGTTCATATGCACCAAATCCATAACCCATAGGTGTTTTTTCTGTTCTACTATACCAAGCTTTTCTTCCATCAATATATTTTTTTGTATCTACACTCATAACCCAAATTTTTGCTGTATCTTTTATTGATTTATCTTTTAGCCAATTTGCCATACCACCATGATCGTGAAAAAACCAAGTCTTTCCATCTTTTGAAATAACTTGAGAAACATAGCTCATATTATCAATTATCATTCCACAATCACTATCTTGATATTTTCCTAAAATTATTTCAAGAGGTGTTTGATTCATGTTTCCCTCTTTTAAAACTACCATTTGTTTTTTATTTGACATAGACAGGAAAATTAGAACTATTATTGCGATTATAATTATTATTGTAAGGAAAGGTAAGATTTTTTTCATTTAAACTCCAGAGTGGATATTATAATCTTTTGAATATAAATCTTTGTTTATCTTAATTACAAAAAAAAAGCTTCACAAAAAATTTTGTGAAGCCGTATTCAAATTTATTTAATAAGTTAAATATAGGATACTAAATTTAAACGTATTTAGTAGTAGGAAGATTTAATAATAAATACCCTATATGAAATGAATTATATCAGAGCGTTTGTTAATTAATTGTTAAATCAAGATACTTTTTGTCCTATTTGTTACTTTTCTTAACTATTAGGTTTAAGTAGAGTTTATTTATATAATAATATAATACCAAAAGTTAATAAAAACAAGGATAAATATTTATGCGTCTAATAATGTTCGATATGGATGGAACGCTTATAGATAGCGGTTTTGCTATAACAAATACAATAAATTATGTAAGAGAAAATCTAGGTTTTGAAAAATTAGAAAAAGATTTTATACTAGAGAAAGTAAATGACCCTTCTATAAATTCAGCAGAATTTTTTTATGGTACAAAAGAGTTTACACCACAACAAACAAAACTTTTCGAAGAGTATTACAATATTCACTGTTTAACTGATTTAGTTATTTATGATGGAATTGCACAACTAATAAAAGATTTAAGTAAAGATTTCACTTTAGCAGTTGCTACAAATGCAAATTCTGATTATGCTCATAAAATGTTAAAACACGTAGGAATTGCTCATCACTTCCAAACAATTTTAGGTTACGATAGTGTAACAAAACCAAAGCCACATCCTGAAATGGTACATAAAATTTTAGATAAACATAATATTTTAAAACATAATGCACAATTAATAGGTGATTCTCATAAAGATATAATGGCAGCAACTAATGCAGGAGTTGATTCAGTTTTAGTAAACTGGGGATTTTCAAACCATGAAAAAGATGCTATTGAAACGGTAGAAGAATTAGAACAAAGAATATTTGATAAATTTAAATAGGTAGTTTTATGTTTGACTCAATAAAAAATATATTTAAAAAAGAAGAGACTTTCTCTTGTATAATATTTGATGGTAAAACTATGAAATATCAAGATTTAACTCAAAAACAAATAGATGAGATTAAAACAAAACCTGAATATAAAGAGTGGACGGTAACAAAAAAAGATGAGTGCTAAAAAAAGATTTTAAGCACTTATTATTTTATATTCACCCTCTTTTAGATTTTCAACACTATACTCTCCAAAACTTACTCTATGCAGTTTAATTACCCTATTTGAAACAGCACCAAACATTCTTTTTACTTGATGATATTTACCTTCAACTATTTCGATTCTTACAAGAGTTTCATTTATCACTTCTAAAGATGCAGGAAGTAATGGTTTTTTTTCATTGTTTAACATCAATTCGCCACTTGCAAAAATCTCTTTTTCATCACCTTTTAAAGGATGTGCTAAAGTAACTTCATAAACTTTTGAGATATCACTTTTAGGACTTGTAAGTTTATGATTTAAATCTCCATCATCAGTTATTAAAATTGCACCTGTTGTATCAACATCTAGCCTTCCAATAGTTGATATTTTTGGATTTCTTCTATTCCATCTATCAGGAAAAGCAGAATATATTAAAACACCAGCATCATTGTGAGAGCAGATAACATCAGGAGCTTTATTCATTAGAATTATTAGCTTTTCTGGATCTAATGCTTCCTCATCAATTTTTATATCATCATGATAAGCTTTTATAGAGGGGTCAAATATCCTTTTTTCACCAACAGTTAGATGAAACATCTTTAAAAATTTTCTTGCTTCACTTCTTGTACAATACCCAAGTTTTGATAAGTGTGCATCGATTCTTTTATAGCTATTTGACATATATTATTTTCTCTTTGTATTTTAAATTGGTTTGGATATTAACATTTTTTTCAATAAAATACAAATATGAAATTAATTGATAAAGAATATGGAGTTTACCTCCTTGATGATGATAACTTTGATTTTCCAACTTTAGAAATGATGAAAGATGATTTAATAGCTGTTGGTGGTGACTTTCATCCTCAAAGACTTTTAAACGCCTATCAAAATGGAATTTTTCCTTGGTATGTTGATGAGTACAATTATATACACTGGTTCTCTCCTCAAAAAAGAATGGTGATGAAGCCAAATGAACTCAAAGTATCAAAAAGCTTAAAAAAGTCTATTCAAAATAAAGGTTTTGTAATAAAATCAAATGAAAACTTTGAAGAAGTTATAAAATCTTGTGCAAATATAAAAAGAAAACATGAAGATGATACATGGATAAATGATGATTTTATAGTAGCTTATACAAATCTTTTTCATCTTGATTTTGCTTTTAGTATCGAGTGTTATTTAGATGATGAGTTAGTTGGTGGACTTTATGGTGTTATGATTGGAAATGTATTTTGTGGAGAAAGTATGTTTTCAAAAGTAACTGATGCTTCAAAAGTAGCCTTATATCATCTTTGTCAACAAGCAGAAAAAAATGGAATAGAACTTATAGACTGCCAAGTTTATAATGACCACTTAGCAAGTCTTGGAGCCTATGAGATTGATAGAAATAATTATTTTAAAAAAATTCAAATTCCCTAAAATAAATTATATTTGTACTAAATAAATTATTAATTAAATAGTTTAGAATAGTGCTATTCCAGTGCTATTTTATATATTTATAATACTAGATATTTTATATACAAAGAAAATCAAATTATATTATTTTTTGTACAAATTAGAAAAAATAATAATTTTTATGGTAAAATTTTATTTACTTAAAATATATTACATATTAAAATAGGAGTATGAATGTTTTTTTCCACAAAAAAAAAAGATGAAGAAATAAAAAGATTAAATGAAAGGATTGCACAATTAGAAGCAACTCAAAATAATGAAACTATACTCTTAAATGAAATCAATGATGTTTTACTTAAGTTTGAAAAAGGTTTTTTTGGAATAACAGTTAAAAGCCCAACTGAAAATGAAAAATTAAATCAAATAAAAGAAAATTTAAATAAAGCATTATTAAACACTTCAGATTTAGCAGATAGAAGTATTGATACTTTAATAGAATATGGGAATGCAAATTTTAAGCATAATGTAAATTTAAATGGTCTTAGTGGAAAAGTTGGATCTATATTATTAGGAATTAGAGCTTTAGGAAGTTCTATATCAGAATTATTAGCTATTATGGATACATCATCTGATGTATTACATACACAAGTTAAAGAATTATCAGATGCATCTAATACTTTAGCTATATCATCAAATCAACAAGCTGCAAATCTTGAAGAAACTGCTGCTGCTTTAGAAGAAGTTACAAGTACTATTATAAATACAAATCTTAATACTGAAAAAATGGCTCAACTATCAATAGAAGTTAGTAACTCAGCATCAAAGGGTGAAAGTCTAGCAAATGAAACATTTACATCAATGAATAATATAAACAATGAAGTAAGTTTAATTGAAGAAGCTACAACTATTATTGACCAAATTGCATTTCAAACAAATATTCTTTCACTTAATGCTGCTGTTGAAGCTGCAACTGCTGGTGAGGCAGGAAAAGGATTTGCAGTAGTTGCACAAGAAGTTAGAAATCTTGCTAGTAGAAGTGCTGAAGCAGCTAAAGAGATAAACGATATAGTTCAAAAAGCAAAAAAAAGGGCAAATGAAGGTAAAGATATTGCTCAAAATATGATAACAGGATATTCTTTATTAAATAAAAATATTGAAAGTCAAATAGATACTATTAAAGAAGTATCAGATGCTTCAAAGGAACAAAAAGCAGCAATTGAACAAATTAACGATGCAGTAACTCAACTTGACCAAGCTACACAAAGAAATGCATCAGCAGCAACTCAGATAAATCAACAATCTAAAGAAATAGAATCATTAGCTAAATCACTTGTAGATGTAGTAGCAAATACTACATATATAGATAGAGCCAAAGAACATATATGTGATACGGAGACAATGTTTATATTAAATAGACTAAAATTAGACCATATTAAATTTAAAGATACAAACTACAATCAACTTGACTCTAAAACAGTATGGACTGTAAAAAATGAAAAAGAATGTAATCTTGGTAAATGGATAATTGAACAAGAATCAAACCATAAGTCATTTACAAACAGCTCAAATTGGCAAAAATTAAAAGAAGCGCATGTAAGAGTTCATGGTGGAGTTCAAAGTATTATAAATGATAATGCAAAGGATAACACACAAGGCATGTTATCAACTTCACTTGATATTGATTTAGCTATTCAAGAAGTATTTGAAACAATTCAACAAACTAAAATAGATAATTGCAAAAGTTTATAGTTATTAATACTTTTTAGTTTTAAACCAGTTTTTTCTTTCCTTTTCATCAAGGAAAGACCAAACTACTATTCTAGTAATTTTCTGACCTTGTGTCATCTCAATAGTTTCTATTTCATTTGGTTTTAACGATTTTAAAGTTCTATAAATTTCTGGTAAATTCTCTTTTTTTGATACTAGTGTTGAAAAATATAAACAATTCTTAGAAAATTTTGCACTTTGCATTATCATAGTTTTTATAAAAGCTATTTCTCCACCTTTACACCATAATTCGTTGTTTTTACCACCAAAATTTAAAGTACTTTTTGCATCTTTTTGTTTTGTTAGATTTTTTACTTTTCTAGTATTTCCTGCAATTGCTTCTTTTTGTGACTTATGAAAAGGTGGATTACATAAAGTGAAATCAAATCTATCTTCACTATTTATAATACCTTCAAAAATATCAGATGAATTTACTTGCAATCGCGTAGTAATATTTTCTTTTAAATTTTTATTTTCATTTATAATATTTTGAACCGACAAAAGTGATTCTTCTTCCACATCACTTCCTACAAAACTCCAATCATAAACACTACTTCCAATAATAGGATAAATACAATTTGCCCCTACTCCAACATCTAAAACTTTTATAGCTTTACCTTTGGGAATATTGCCTGCATTTAATTTTGCTAATAAATCAGCCATATAATGAATATAATCCGCACGACCAGGGATTGGTGGGCATAAATATCCTTTTGGAATATTCCAATTTTTCACACCATAAAAATGGGATAAAAGAGATTTATTTAAAGTTAGAACTGCTTGAGGATTTGCAAAATCTATTGATAAATCATCATATTTATTTAGTTTTACATATTGTTTTAAATCTGATTCACTTTTGATAAGTGCTTCAAAATCATATCTAGTATTGTGAGGATTTCTTGGGTGTAAGCTTTTTGTAGTTTGATTATTTTTCATAGGTGCTATTGTACTATGATTTTTTTAATTGAATATGAAAATACCTTCCCAATTAATAATTGAGAAAGTATGTATATATTAAGCTTTTCTTCTCTTCTTGTTTTTTCTTTGAAGATATAACATAAAACCAGTTATTGTAAATAGTGCCATTAAAAGTGATGAGATAAACATTCCTATTTGGCCAACTAATCCAAAATATTCTCCTGTATGTAAGGCTAAAATACTTTTCATCAATCTTTCATTTAAAGGTTTATCTTCAAACATTTCATGGGTAAGTATCTCTTTTGTATTTATATTTATTGATATTTGATTTCTTGCTCTTTCATGGGGTGAATTTTCATCTAAGTAAGAGATAGAATAAACATCTTTTTTATTATTAAATCTAAAATTTGCTTTTGTATAATTTTCTGCATTTTTATTAAATAATTCAACTACTTCTTGAATCTCATCTAATTTCAACTGTGGGATATTTAAATCATTTTTCTTTTTTGGTGATTCAGTTCTAGGTGCTCTTTTTTGTTTTTCAACACCAGAAACTTTATGTAAAGCTTCGTTATACCAATCATAAGACCAATAAAGCCCAGTTAAACTTGCAAGTAAATAAAAAGGAATTACCCACATACCAATAGCACTATGCATAGTTGACATAAAAGCTCGACCTTTATGTTTAAAACTAAAAGTAAAGCTTTTAAAGAAAGCTCTTTTAACTCTTGGCCAATAAACATAAACACCACTAAACATCAAAAGTAATAAACATAAAACACTTGCCCCTACAATTTGTTTTCCAATATCTCCAGCTGCTAATCTTCTATGAATATTTTCAATAAATTTAAAAAATCCTTGACCTTCTACACTTGGCAAAAGTTCCGCTGTATAAGGATTAATATAGTAATTTATTCCTTTTCTTGCAGCTTTTCCCTCACCTGCTATATTTATTACAACACTTGATACGGAATCTTTAGAAAAAGTTATACCATTTATTTTTGATTGAGGAAATTTTTCTTTAAATTTTTCTAATAATTCTTTAGTAGTCAATCTTTTTTTATCTAATATTTCTACCGTGTAACTATCTTTATTTATAAGTTGTATTATCTCTTTTTCAAAAGACAATATAGAACCAGTTAAACCAACAACAAGCAAAATAACACCTGCTGTTAAACCTAATATTAAATGGATTTTAAACCATACCTTGTTGTGCATTATTACTCTCTTTTCTTTTTTTTTGAAATCTTAACAAATAATTTTTAACCATTTTTTAATGATTATAATTATGAATTTAAGAAGTAGTATTTCTACTACTTCTTATTCTTTTAAAACTTGTAAGACATTTGAAATTTAAAGTTTCTTCCAACTTCATATGATTTATTCGTACTTACTGTTTGTACTCCAAATCCTGTATGCGTAACATATTTTTTATCCAAAATATTTCCTACACCAAAATTAAATGATGTGTTTTTATATTTACTTGGATTATATGTAAGATTTATATCATGAACTGCATATCCACTTCTTTTATATTTAGTTGTAGAACCATCACGAGAAGAATAATTTAGCCACTCGTTCCCTGGTACAAATTGAGAATTGTAGTTAACTTTAAACTCATTTGTAACTTGATAATTTGCTCCTACTTTAAAGACATGAATATTTGTTGTTTTAGGATCATAATTAATTCCCGTTGCTAAATCTTTTTGTTTACCATCAGTAAAAGTATGGCTAATATTTAAACCTAATTTATCTTTTTTATATGAGAACATTGTTTCTAATCCCCAAATCATAATATCACTTTGACTTGATAAACTGTTGTTTTTAGTTGTATGTGCATAATTATCAACATTGTATCTATATGCATTAAAACCAATAATCGCATCATCTGCATTAAGTGCTTTTGTTAAATCATAATCTAAACCAACTTCAAAATTATTTCCAATTTGTGCATTTGTATCATTAGATTGAACATCTGTTGAATCAACGGCTAAAGTTTCACCAAGTGCTGGGCCTTTGAAGATATGTCCATATCCACTTCTTAGTGTTAGATTTTCACTGGCTTGGTATTTTAATTTTACTTTAGGAGATAGCTGAGTAAAAGTACCATCATAGATTCCACCTAATTTATAATAATCATATCTAGCACCTAAAGTAAAAACAAGTCTATCAAATGCCATTTCATCTTCTAAATATAAACCTTGACTATCAATCTCTCCACCCTTAAAATTTAAGTCAACTGTACTTGAATCAGAATAAACTCTTAAGCCACTAGCATCAACTTCTTGGTCTTCGTGAGTATAG
>Ga0193956_1001269_pt1 | contig 10170 bp, 9 predicted proteins | sample BB_7_MG_FD_140358 | JGI IMG/M metagenome (GOLD analysis project Ga0193956, IMG submission 140358) | Microbial mat bacterial communities from the Broadkill River, Lewes, Delaware, United States - BB_7_MG | ecosystem: Environmental > Aquatic > Freshwater > River > Microbial mats | place: USA...
CCATCAATGTTCCTTGACTACTATGCAACTGCTAAACTTGATGTTGATGAGGCTACTAATGTTATTAGTGGAATTGCTGAAGGTTGTCGTCGTGCTGAGTGTAGTCTTATCGGTGGAGAGACTGCTGAAATGCCTAATATGTACAGTGATGGTGATTTCGATTTAGCAGGGTTTGCTGTCGGTGTTGCTGAAAAGAGTGAATTAAATAGAGTTCAGTATGTTACAGAAGATAAAGTTGTTTTAGCTTTTCCAAGTAGTGGAATCCATAGTAATGGCTACTCACTTGTAAGAAAACTCTTCTTTGAGAGACTCGGAATGGGTTATAGCTCAGAGTTTAATGGTGGAAAACTTATTGATACTCTACTTGAGCCTACAAGAATCTATGTAAAAGAGTTCAAAGAGTTTAAAGATAAGATTGATGCTCTTGCTCACATTACAGGTGGTGGACTTACTGAGAATATTCCAAGAGTTTTACCTGAAAATATCGATGTAGAGATTGATAGAAGTAAGATAAAAAAGCTCCCTATTTTTGACTTTATTGGAAAATATGTTGAAGAAGATGAGATGTATAGAACTTTTAATATGGGTGTAGGACTTGTAGTTATAGCTTCAGAAGAGAGTGCAAAACATATTGTTGATAATAGTGATGCTTATGTGATTGGTAAAACAGTTGCAGGAAATCAAAAAATTAGGTTTATCTAATTATGAGACTTAGTTATCTATTTCTATTGCCTCTACTTGTAAGCTCACTATATAGTAAAAAAGAGTTAAATGAGTATTTTGTTGAAGTTTCACCTACTGCTACTTACGGTATTCCTTATGAGTCATTTGGAGAATCTTATGCTGGTGCAGGTGCAAAACTGAGAGTATGGAATATTGAGGCTGATATTAACTTTTATGAGAATGGAAAACAGTACTATTTTCTAAACTATGTTCAAGACTTTAAGATCGATAAGAGTCGATTTACTCCTTACGGTCTTGGAGGTTTAACATTTTTTGATGGAAAGTGGGAAAGACCTGTTACACAGGTTGGAGCTGGTTTAAAGTATCGTTTTATGGAGAATCTATCTCTATTCTCTGAAGCTAAATTTCTGTGTGATATAAAACCAGATAAAGCTTTCTATCACTTTACAGCAGGTTTAACAATTCATCTTGCTGAGAAGAGAAAAAAGTTTAAAAAGAGAGTTAGAAAGTCTAAACCAAAACCTGTTCCTATTCCTAAAGATAGCGATAAAGATGGTGTAGAAGATGTTCTTGACGACTGTCCAAACTCTATTACTGGTATTGATGTTGATAGAGTCGGTTGTGCTTTAGATAGTGATAAAGATGGTGTTCCAGACTATGCTGATCAGTGTGGTGATACAGAATCTGGTTCTAAGGTTGATAGTGATGGCTGTAAAGTAGCAGAAACTGTTAAAGCTCCTGAACCTAAAGTTGAAGAAGTTAAGGCTGTTCAGAAAGTTGCTGAAAACATAGCTATTAGATTTGAAAATATGAGTAGTGAGATAGCTGATGAGTTTAAACCTGCACTGATAAAAGTTGCCGATTTCCTATTAGAAAATAGAGGGTATAGAGCTGATATTGAGGGTTATACAGACTCAATAGGTAGTACACAACTCAATATTAATCTATCTGAATCGAGAGCTAATATCGTGTTAGAGTTTTTCCGTGAGATGGGAGTTGATGCTCAACAGTTAAATGCAAAAGGGTATGGAGAGACTAATTTTATTGCTGATAACGATACAGTTGAGGGAAGATTCCAAAACCGTCGTGTAACTGTTAAAGTTTTAGAGATTAATGATTAGATGAAAATCGGTATTATCTCTGATACACATAAGAAAGTTGGTCGAGCTAAAAAAGCGATCGACCTTCTTCTAAAAGAGGGTGCAGAATATATTATTCACGGTGGAGATATTGTAAAAAGAGAGATACTTGACTATCTTGAGGAGCTTGGAATTATCTATGTTGCTGTTTATGGAAATAATGATCAGCACCTATTCCAGTATCACGATAGATATAATCTTGTTCAAGAGCCGTACTATTTTAAGATAAAAGATGTAAGTTTTAAACTTATGCATCATCCCTACTTTATGACACCTGATACAGATATCATAATATATGGACACTTGCACATATATTATGCACAGAAGAATGGAAAGTCTCTTTTCTTAAACTCTGGTGAAATATGTGCAAGAGATAAACCTATAAGTGAAACCATACTACTTGAAGTTACAGATAGAGAGTATATAGTTAATAGGTTTGAGAGAGTCATAAAGTCTAAAGATTGGGATAGAAAGATATATAGATTTAGTAGATAGAGAAAATTTTAAATATGATAAAAATAGTTTATGTTAAAATTCAACTATTCGCAATTAGAGAAGCAGAGCATTAATAAGCGGAAAACAGTTTTATAGGAGACAAGGGTTTTTATGGCTGAAGAGCAAGAAGAGCAGGTACAAGAGAAGAAATCTAACTCGATAGTTCTAATTTTTATTATCGGTATAATCGCATTTTTAATAATAATTGGGGCAGTTCTATTCTTTGTTTTATCTGGAGATGAAGAGGGAGTAGAAACCGATGTAGTTAGTTCAGACTCAACCTCATCAGTAGAGAATCAACAGCAACAGAGTAGTGTTAGAAGAAGTAATAGTTTAGAAGTAGGCTTTATGTTTGAGCTTGATACTTTTATAGTAAACCTACTTAGTGAAAATGGTAGAAGATACCTTAAAATAAAAGTGAACTTAGAGCTTGAAGATGAAGATCTTGCTGAAGAGGTGACACTTAAAACACCTGTAATCCGAGATATTGTAATCAGAATAGCAAGTTCTAAAACCCTTGAAGAGATCTCTACTGAAAAAGGTAAAGATAAATTTAAAGATCAGGTACTACAAGAGATTAATTCTCGTATGAAAGATGGTCGAATTCAGAATATCTATTTCACTGATTTTGTAATTCAGTAACACTTTTATGATTATCTACAATAGAGAGCAGAAACTTTTAGGAGTTAGCGATGAGTATCTACATAAGCTGGGGTACTCCTCTTTTTCTCAGTTTAAAAATAGAGTTGATTCAGACTTTTCCGATCTTTTTCTAAATAGACGGGGCTATATGTCCAATTTCCAATACATATCTTGGGTTCAATACATATTGGAAAATGGAGATAGAGCTAAAGCTATTGTTCGTGGTGGTGGTGATAAACTGTTTGAGATTCTATTTGATGTTAAACCTTTTCACCTTTTTGAATCAAAAGAGAGTGGTTATGGTATCTACTTTAAAGAGATTGTAGAGTATAAAGGTGATGCAACAGAACATAGAGAGTCTGAAATAGTGGAGAGTAGTGAAGAGGAAATACCTCGAGTAACTATCGATAAAGTAGATTTTGACTCTTTTGAAGAGAGAGAGTTTGAAAAGATAAAAGAGAAGCCACCCTCTTTAGAAGTTGAAAAAGAGACTCCTAAAGAGAACAGGGTAGAGAGTCAGCAGAGAAAATTTGATGATTTTGAAGTTCTCTCACAGAATGAGATTGATTCAATAGTCTATGAAGATAGTGATGATATTGAGCTAAAAGAGAGAGTTATAGATGATAATAAAGAAGATAAGTCAGTAGAGATAGAGGAAGAGCATAGAGAGTATATAAGTCAAAACTCTGATAGTTATGATATTGAGATTATGGCTAAAGAGTTTGAAGTTGATGCTCCTATTCTTGCTGACTTTGTTCGAGACTTTATTAATCAAGTTAAAAATATTAAAAGTTTTCTCTACTCCCTTGTAAGAACTGGAGATATTGATGAGATCAAAGATGTTATTCAGAGAATAAAAGGTAGTTCTGTAAATCTTAGAATAGAGGATACCTCTAATTTACTACTTAAAATTCAGAGTAACCCTTACAGCTCAATTGGTGAACTTAAAGATGACATAGATAGACTCTACACAATGATTGAGAATCTTGAAAAGCTTATAGATATTGATGGTGAAATTCTATCTGAAGAGGATATTGCCCAGATTGAGAGTAGTCGAGACAACTTAAATCTAAAGAGCTATAAAGTAGCAGAGATAAATAGAACTGGTCTTCCAAATAATATGTTTGAAGATATGGTTAGTGACTTTATAAAGATATTTAGAAAGTCTAAACAGGAGATAGAGGACAACTTAAATCCTAACGGTTTTGAGAATGTTAGATCTATTCTACTTGAGATTAAAAAGATGAGTGACTCTATAAATATCGATGAGTTACAAGCTATCACAGATGAGATTTATGAAAATATGGAATCACCTAATATTGAGTTTGATCGACTTGTTATTAGTTGGATTGAATTATCAGGTTACCTTGACGAATTAACAGAAGATGGGTGATATTCTTCTATCGATAGTATCCATCTATCTATTTATAGTTATCGGTTTTTTTCTAAAGAGACAATTTGGAGATGAGGTCAATAGCAAAACTTTAACAATACTCTCTGTATATGCTCTACAACCGATGCTAACTTTTTGGGGACTTACTCTTAGACCTATCGATAGCTCTCTTGCTATTGCTCCTACACTATTTTTCTTAACAGCAACTATATCTGTAATTTTTACTTATAGCCTCTCTAAATTTTTTTATAGAGACGATAATAAGAAGGGAGCTATATTAACTTCAATAGCCCTTATTGGAAATACGGGAAATTTAGGAATTCCACTCGGTATAGCGATATTTGGAGAGGATAGTGTTCCATACACATCTATAATAAATATAGCCAATATTCTATTTATCTATACAATAGGAGTCTATACACTTGCAAAGAGTGAATATAGTGTAAAAGAGGCCGTTAAATCGATAGGCTCTATTCCTATTATCTATGTCGCTATTTTTGCTCTATTCTGGAATCTTCAAGGTTTTGAGTTAGCAGATGGACTTAAAGAGGCTCTACAGATGGGTGCTTATGCTTCAATAGTTGTACAGCTGATTATTTTCGGGGCTTACTTGAGTGAAGTTAGAGTTAAAGAGTTTAAGATAAAACTACATCTACTTGTAAATTCTGTTAAATTTCTGCTTTTACCACTAATAGGCTTTACAGCTATATATATCTTTAGTTATAGTGGCTTAGGTGCTTCTGTTTTGTTAATGGAGTTAATGATGCCTCTTGCTGTAAATAGTGTAAATATGGCAACTCTATACAATACACTTCCTAAAAATGTGACTGCTCTAATATTGAGTAGTTCACTACTATTTATAGCTCTATTCCTACTATTTGGTGCAGAGTTTCTTAAACTTTAAGTAACTCTATTTAACCAAAATACTCAACTATTTAGATTTAATAGAGACGACTCAATAAAATGATCTCTATTTGAGTTAATAACCTTTTGACTCTACTATTTCCACTATAATTATAGTAACTATTTTTATGGAGAGAGAAAAAAGTGGACACTAAAGAGCTTTTTGGAAAGATATTAACTCTACTTGAAGAGAATAATAAGATGTTAAAAGAGCTTACCGAACTTGGAAACTATGATCCAAAAGTTGGAGAAGCTACGAAGCAGGAGTACAAAGAGACATCAGCTATTATTAATCAGAAGACAGATGAAGTTATCGGAAAAGATGATAAAGTTACTGCTTGGTATGATGAGTCTACCCGTTTAATGTGGGAGGTAAAACAGCCCCACAATATGTATTACACATACTCAAATAGTGAAGCTGAAGATTTTGCAGTAGAGTTGAATAGCAACAACTACTCTGGATTTAATGATTGGAGAATACCGACAAAAGAGGAGCTTAGAACACTACTTACAAAAGATAAAAATAACGGCTCTCATTTAAAGCTACCTCTATCTCAAAATGGAACTTATAACTTTTGGTCTTCAACAAAGTATGATGAGAACTTCTTCTGGATTATAAACTTTAAGAGTGGAAAAGAGTTGAAAAGTGAGAAGAACAATTTCGATTATGTTCGTCTTGTAAGAAAAGTTGAATAGCAGTAAAAATAGTATAATTGTTTTATGAAAAGACGACTATTTATTGACGGTGATGCTTTGCCAAATATGTTAAAACCGATTTTAGTAAAAGCTATTAATCGATTAGAGATCGATACAAAAGTTGTATCAAATAAGAAGATAAGTGTCGGTAAATCTCCATTTATCGAATATATCATAGTAGACGATGGTCTCGATATGGCAGATCACCATATAGTAGAGCTTGTTTCAGAGAATGAGCTTGTTATCACAGCTGATATTCCACTTGCTGATAGAGTTGTTAGTAAAAAAGCTACTGCTCTTGATCATCGAGGTGAACTTTTTACAGAGAGTAACATAAAACACCATTTAGCTATGAGAAATCTAATGGAGTCAATAAGAGAGAGTGGAGAGAAAACAGGTGGTCCAGCTCCATTTTCTAAAAAAGATGCTGAGAAGTTTGCAAATAGCTTAAATAGTTTCTTGCAGAAAAGATAGAATTACTCTATCTCTCTTTTAGAATTTAAGCTCTTGTAGAACCGAGTTTCTCGATAGCATCTCTATTTATATCATTCATCTGTGTATCCATAACTTTCTTATACATTCCAACCATTCTATTAACTTCAATAAGTGAACTCATCTCAAGAACAGCATTAATATTACTCTTTTCAACATAACCTTGCTGAATAGCAAAAGAGTCAGTTGTAGGAATAAACTCCTCTTCACTCTCCATTTTTAGTAGACTATCACCCTCTTTTACAAGAGTACGAAGATTTTCAGGTCTCACAAGCATTATCTGATCAATCTCATCAGCTCTATTCTTAATCATTCCATCTTTATCAACTTGAAAATTTTTATCAACTTCAACTTTAATAGGTCGCCCTTTTGCATTTAGAACCTCAAACCCCTCTTTTGTAACAAGAAGCCCCTCACTATTAAGATTAAATGAACCATCTCTTGTCAATCTCTTTCCATTTGGAGTATTGACAGCAAAGAATATATCATCTTCTGTAATTCCCATATCAAGAGGATTATTAGTCTGCTCTAATGCTCCTACTTTATAGTCTGTATATTGATCTACAACTTGAGGAACTCTACTTACAGTTCTATTAAAAAACTTAGATCCATCTCTTGTATTATTTTCAAGTGGAAGCTCATCTCTTGTTCCTTGAGCCTTTCTCATATAATCACCAAAAATTAGTTCATCTCTCTTAAAACCTGCTGTATTTAAGTTTGCTAAATTGTTTGTAGTGGCATCAAGTTTATGAAATTGAGCAACCATTCCACCTGTTGCTGAATAGAATCCAGTCTGCATTTATATTCCTTATTATCTTTAATAATATTATATAGATATGTAGCAATTATTATACCAAGGTTTAATTTAGAGCTTTTTATAATGCAATATATGTGATAGAATGTTGTTTCTATGAATTTTTATTATATTCTATTTTACTTCATTTTATCTTTATTTTATTATGTTGTATTCAATTATATTACACTGTATCCTTGTTATCAATCTTGTTTTTTTTATTGACTTTTAATAACATTTTCCATTAGTATTATGTTTGATATATTAATAAAGGATATAAAGTGAAAAAAAAAGCAAGAATAGTTTTTGGACGAATAAAAAGCATATTAGGAGATCATACAAATTTATTAAATTACAGAGAGTATGTTTTTATAGCTAAGAAATTAAAAGCTACTTGTCAAAGAAAAGAGAGACTTATCTGTAAATTACGGTTACAAGCTAAATTAAATAGAGAGATGAAAGACCATTTTCTAAATATGGAAGATGAGATTGAAAAGTTGAAATTACAACTTAAAGTAGAGAAGACTAAAGTAATAAAATATGATAGTTTTTTAAGGGATAAAGGTATAAAAGTATCTAAAGATGAGATTTTATTAAAAGAGCATCTTAATGAGATTCTTGAGAGACACTTTAATGCAAAAGAGATTATTGAATTAGTTAAAGATATTGTAGATGAGGTCTCTCATACAGTGTTTGACTTTCAAAAGATTCAAGTTGATTTTTTTGGAGAGAATAGAATTTTTGTGATTCAACAGGCGATATATCAGAAAATTCAGAATGTTATAAAAACTGACGATCTGAATGTTCTAAATGGGATAAAAAATATAATCTTAGAGAAAAACCTTGATAAATTCCACTCTCTATTTGCAACTAAAATTCTTGAAGCTTCAAAAGTTGAGACAGGAATATTTAAGTTTTTTAATGGTGATCTTATAGAAGATAGTGATGGTGTTCGATGGAGTTCATTTGCAATAACTCGTTTTATGAAAGATTACCAATCTATACTTGATAAAAAGAGAGAGGTTGAGTTAAAGCTTGAGTGGTTAAATAAAGCTTTAAAAAATTGTCAAGTTATCTCTGAAGAGGATAGTGTAGATTATCGTGAATATAGTAATAGACTTGAAGAGAAGAAAAAGATAGAGAAAGATATTAGTAAAAATAGTCTTGATCTATTTAATGCAAAAAATAGAGTCTCTGAAGAGCATCTTAAATATAAGAAGCTACAAAAAGCTGTTACAAAAGCCATTCTCTCTAAGAAAAGATAAACAGTGTTGTTCAAGAAAAGTTCCTCTCTAAAATATAGAGCGATTATCTTTGTCATATCAACTCTAATTGTTACAGAGTTTCTAATAAGTTACCTCATATATCAGAAAGAGAAAAATAACCTATTAAACATACACAAAAAAGAGTTCTTAAATATAGAGTATAGCTATAACTCTGTATTAATTAATATTACTAATTTCTATAAAAATAGGCTTTTAACTCTTCTAAAAGATGAGCGAATTGTAAATGCTATTCAAAATAGAGATAGAGAGAAGCTTTTAAAACTTACGGAAGATAAGTGGGAGCTGTTAAAAAAAGAGAACTCTTCTCTCTCTGTAATGCAGTATCACTCATCAGATGGACGGAGCATTCTAAGAATGCACGATAAAAATAGTTATAATGATAATATCGTAAATAAAAGAGCTTCACTACAAGAGATACATCAAAACCACCGTTTTCTTGCAGGTTTTGAAGATGGAAAGTTCTTCTCTCTCTATCGAATTATTGTTCCAGTTTTTAAAAATAAAGAGTATATTGGAGCTATTGAGTATGGTATAAAAGTAGATCTAATTTTAAAAAAACTTAAATCATTAATTGGTGTTAATGGGTATATGTTTAAGCATTTAGAGAATCACAAAGTGGATAGGCTTGATCAACACACCATAGAGTTTAGCACAGACAAAGATAGTCATTTTATAAAATATTTAGAAAGCTTAAACTACATTTTTGGTGAACGATCTGAGGTTGTTCATAATAAAAGAAGTTATCTCCTACACCATATTGAATTATTCGATTTTTCAGGTAACTCAGCAATACATACTCTTATTGTTAAAGATGTAACAAATGATCTACTTGAACTAAAAGAACTATTCATATATCTATTAATAGTTGTTTTATCTGTTACAAGTTTTATAGCTATTTTAGTTATATATGGATTAAACAAGTTAATGGGTAGAATAGAAATTTTAATGGTAGAACTTGAAACGATATTTGATAAGTCTAAAGATGGTATAGCTGTTTTAGATTTAGATATGAATTTTTTAAGTGCTAATAGTGAATATTTAAGTATGACAGGTTTCTTAAATAGAGATATTCTAAAACAGAACTGTCGAGATTTAACAATTGAAGAAGATAGAGAGCAGTTTGATAAAGCAGTAGCAGAACTTTTTAAGACAGGAAGTGCTATTAATATTATTAAAGGGTGTAGAGATAATAGGGGCAATACTATATATGTGAATATATCACTTACTCTAATGCCAGATAAAGTTAGAATTCTTGCTACTACAAAAAATATAACTGAACTTAGGAAAAATGAGAAGATTATCGAGAACTACTTAAAACTTATAGATGAGAATATTTTATCTACAAAAGAGACTCAAAATGGATTGATCATAAGTGCAAGTAGTGCCTTTTTAAAGCTTACAGGTTATAAGATTGATGAGGTTCTAAACAAAAAACTCTTATCTATTCATAGTGATAACTTTACAAATGAGCAGTATATAAAAATCCTTGATAGTGTGCATAATAACGGTATGTGGAGAGGTGAGTTAGAATATAAGGATATAAAAGGAAAACCTTTCTGGTGTGATACAGCTATATATCCAAACTTTGATGAACAGGGTAATTTAAGTGGTTATACAACTATTCGACACGATATTACTGATAAAAAG
>Ga0193956_1001271_pt1 | contig 10145 bp, 9 predicted proteins | sample BB_7_MG_FD_140358 | JGI IMG/M metagenome (GOLD analysis project Ga0193956, IMG submission 140358) | Microbial mat bacterial communities from the Broadkill River, Lewes, Delaware, United States - BB_7_MG | ecosystem: Environmental > Aquatic > Freshwater > River > Microbial mats | place: USA...
TATCTTTGTTATATTTCACTTCATTTGCTTTTTTTTGAAGTTTTAAAATATCTTTTTGATTAGATAATTTAAAACCAGTAAAAAGTGGAATATCATATGTGATTTTTGTAGTAAAATTGTTTCTATCATCTGGATTATTTAAGTTTTCTGGAATAACATTTAGATTACTTGGATTAAATTCACCTGCTCCAAAGTCATTAAAAGTAGCTTCTCTTGAAGATAGTTTTGAGTTAAATACATAACCAGAGTGATTTGTTCTACTTACTTCTTCATTTAAAGCTAGTTTTCCATATGAGATAGACTCAACAGCTTTGCTATTTAGTCTATTTATTTCTATATTTGATTTTTGATTTTTTAAATCTTTATTATTTTGTAAAGTTAAATTTAATACTTCTTCAAAATTTACTGTTTGTGCATAAGTAAATGAAGCTAATAACAATGATAAATAAAGCTTATGCATAGTTTGTCCTAATAGTTTTTATAGGACATTATACATTAAAAAGTTAAAAAAGTTTATAAAAAAAATCCAATATAATTATAAAAAAAATTTATATATAAATGATTTATTTTAATTATAATTATATGTTATTGGATTATTAAATTTTAATACCCTTTTTCTTCAAGTATTTTATAATTTCTACAGCCTTTTGTATATTCATCAGTACAAGATTTTTTGAAAAGCTCTTTTGCAAGGACTCTATCTTGTTCTACTCCTTTTCCATATGCATACATAATCCCTAGATTATAGCAAGCATTGAAAATTCCACTATCACAAGCTATTTTATAATTTTTTGCAGCCTTTGAATAGTCTTCTTTTACTCCTTCTCCTTTTGCATATTTAATTCCAAGGTTATAGCAACCATAAGGAACTCCTTCTTCACAGGTAATTTTGTAAAATGATATTGCTTTAGTAAAGTTTTGTTCAACACCTTCACCTTTATCATACATCACTCCAATATTAAAGCAGCCATTTATATTTTTTTCATCACAAGATAATTCATACAATCTTGCCGCTTCAGCTAAATCTCTTTTTACACCTTTACCTTGATCATAAATAACAGCAAGATTATAACAAGCATTTGTAATTCCTAAATTACAAGCTTTTTTATAAAGTTCGTATGCTTTTAAATAATCTTTTTTTATCCCTTGTTGTCCATCATACATAACTGCTAAATTATAGCAACCATTGCCATTTTGATATTCACAAGCTTTTGAAAATATCTCAAATGCTTTGTCATAATTTTGTCTCTCAATTTCATGTAGACCTTCTTTAATATCATATGCAAAAATATTAGAAGAAAAGAATATTGTAATTAATAATATAAGTATAAATTTCATAAAACCCTCCTTAGAAAAAGTAATTATGTTATTATACATAACAAATGACTCACAAATGACTCAACTAGTAATAAATTTAGTAATTTTATGATTTTTTTTATTATTTAGTAACATTTTTTTATTATAAAATTTGCTAGAAGACTAATTTTTTATAGTTTTTTGTTGGATTTATATTTATTTAAAGGATTGAGCAAGATTTCCTATAATCAATTGCCATCCATCAATTACTATAAAAAAGATAATTTTTATAGGTAATGAAATCATTACTGGTGGTAACATCATCATACCTAAGCTCATTAAGATAGAAGCTACAATAATATCAATAACTAAAAAAGGAAGAAATATTAGAAATCCTATCTCAAATGCAGTTCTCAATTCACTTACTATAAATGCTGGCATTAATAATGTTAAAGCAACATCATCAATATTTTTAGGATTTTCTTCTTTTTTTATTCGATAGAATAGGGCAAGGTCTGATTCTCTTGTATTTTTTATCATAAACTCTTTGAAAGGTTTAATACTTTTTTCAAAAGCTACTTCATAACCTATTTCTTTTTCCATATATGGTTTTATACCATCTTCCCAAGATTTTTTTGCATAAGGCTCCATAATAAAAATAGTTAAAATTAATGAAAGGGAAATAACAATTTGAGTTGGTGGAGTTTGTTGCAATCCCATAGCTTGTCTTAAAAGTGAAAAAACAATTACAATTCTTGTAAATGAAGTTACCATTAAGATTAAAGTTGGAGCTAAAACTAGAAGTGTAAGTATTATTGCAATATTTATTGTTTTTACAAACTGTGCAGGTTCATTTAATGCGGCAACAGATAAATTAACTATTGGTGCTGTATCTTCTGCAAAAGCGAATATAGAAAATAGTAAAAAAGTAATGAGAAGTTTCAAAGAAGATCCTATATAAAAATTAAATTAATAATATCTAAAAATAGATTTAATCTCTATTTTTTATATATCCAAGCTCATATAACTTATCAAAAATTTTACTTGTAATTTCACCTGCAGCTTCACCACCATGTCCTCCATGTTCAACTAAAACTGTTACTACATATTTTGGGTTTTTATATGGTCCATAAGTTGTAAGCCATGCATGTGATCTTTGATAATATTTTAACTCACTTTCTTTCATTCTAACTTTTTCTGATTGAGGAATAGTAACAACTTGAGCTGTTCCTGTTTTCGCTGCAATTGCTATTTTAGAATTAATATATTTAGTTGCAGTTCCTTTTGGATGATGAGTTACTTCATACATACCTTTTCTCATAATTTCAAGGTTTTTTCTTGGAATATCTAATTCTTTTGGTTCTTCATAATTCGCTTTATAAAAGTGTGGTTTTGGCAATTTTCCTGTTGCTAAATATGCTGTATATCTAGCCATCTGAATTGGAGTTACAAGCATATTTCCTTGGCCTATTGATGTAATTACAGTTTCTCCTACATACCAAGGTTGTTTATATTTTTTTTGTTTCCAATCCTTATTTGGATTCACTCCAAAAAATTCATTTACCTGATCTATACCTGTTTGTTGTCCAAACCCAAATTTATCTAATGTTGCAGAAATTTTATTTATTCCTATTCTAAGACTTCCTTTATAGAAAAAATCATCACAACTCTCTCTAATTGCCTTTCTAAAATTAACAGTTCCATGACCATAAGTTTTCCAACATCTGAAGTTTCTATTTCCTATTCTAATTGAACCTGAGCATTTTACTGCATAACTATCTTCAATACCATTTTCTAAAAATGAAAGTGCAACACCCATTTTTATTACAGAACCTGGAGGATATAAACCGTTTATTAGTTTATTTGTAAAGGGGTGATTAAAGTCATTTCTCATTTCGTTCCACTCTGCAACAGAAATACCTCTTGCAAAAATATTATTGTCAAACTCTGGAAAAGAAGCGGCTGTTAGTAATTCACCATTTCTTGCATCCATTACAATTACAGCACCACTTTTATGATTGAAAATTTGTTGTACGTATTCTTGAAGTTTTATATCAAGTGTGATTTTTATACTATTATCAATAGAAGGTTCTTTTTCCTCAAGAATTTCAATTTCTTGATTTAAGGCATTAACTTTAACATCTTTATATCCCATCTCTCCTTGAAGTTTTTCATTATAGAATTTTTCTAATCCATTTTTACCAATAATTCCATTATGGGAAGATAACTCATTTTTGATAATATCCATTCTTGAAGCTTTCCCCACATATCCAATAATATGAGAAGCGACACCTTTGTATGGATAATACCTTTTTGTAGATGACTCTATTTTAATCTCTTCTTTTGAAGAAAAAATTGTATATTTTGAGAAAAATTCTTCATATGGAATATAATCAATAATTTCAACAAAATTATGATTATACGCAGAATCATTTCTTTTGTATATTTTCAATAATTTCTTTTTTTCATATTGAGGAAAATGTTTTACTACAAGGTCAATTGCCTCTTCAAGTTTAACTTTATTTTTGTAAGAAGTTAAATGTGGTTTAATTAAAATAGAAAATCCCATTTCATTAATTGCAATCTTCTCACCATTCCTATCTTCTATAATACCTCTAACGGGTATTTTATTAACTCTATTAATGTAGTTGTTTTTTGATAATTCTTCATAATAAGTATTTGATTTTATACTTAGGAAATAAACCCTAGAAAGTAAAGTTATCATAATTATTAAAATGATTAGAAATATTATATTAAGTCTGTTTTTCAAATAAATACTCCAAAAAATATTAGGTCAATTAAAGCATTTATAATTAAAACACTAAATATATTTTCACTTAATCCTAATGAAATTGACCAAAAAATTATCAAACCAATATAAAACAAAATTATATAAATATATGAATTTATAGGGCTATATGACATTATATTATCAATTCTAGGGATGATGAAAATATATAGAAATAGTGATAACATAGTAAGTGAAAAAGGTTTTAGACCACTATTTACTTCGATAAATAAAAATGTAAATACTATAAATAATGCAGAATATAGGTACTTCTTTTTTAAACAGTTATAAAAGCCCATAAAAAGTACACCAGAAAGCATAATCAATAAAAAATGAATAGATGAAATAGTATTTACAGTGATTGCAATGATTAATAATGTAAATAAAAATACTGGATTATCGAGGTTGTTTCTTGTCATAGAATTTGATGCTTTAATTTTAATTGATTTGGATTATATTATAAAAAATCTTATAGCTATATCAAAGATTATTTGATAGTTTTTGTTTTAGTTTTTCATCTATTTCTTGGTTTTTATTTGATAAATCATAAATAAAAGAAAAAATCTCTGCAACAGCCTTATACATACTTGTAGGAATCTCTTTATCTATATCTATTTTTGAGAGTAATTCAATTAAGTCTTCATCTTTTTTTATTGGGATATTATTTTCTTTTGCAATTTTTATAATATTTGATGCTGTTTCACCTTTTCCCTTAGCAATTAGTTTTGGAGCATTATCTTTATCCAAATCATATTTTATTGCTGCCGCTTTTTGTATAAAATCATCTTGTGGTATATTTTTATCCATATTATGCCCTTATATCTAAACCTAAATCAAAATTTTGATTATATGGATTATTATTGTTTTTATAAACTTGAGTTGGTTTATCTTGTTCATTTATTTCTTCTTGCATATCAAGTAGTTTTATATTTACAGGAATTAAATCAACATTATTTAATGATTGTTTCAATTTTTGTAAATTATCCCTAAGAGCAATTTTAAAATGTTCTCTTTGTGCATAAATAGTTAAATCAAGTTTATTTTTGTCATATAGTCCAAGCATTAAATCAACTTTTCCAAAATCTTTAAGTGTTAGATTTATCTGACAGTAAAATTTATCTTCTTGAGTTTTTTTTATATCAATTGTACCATTTTCTAACATATCCCAAAAGAATGGAAGATAAACATAGTTAGAATTAGATGTTAAAGATGTTAGTTGTTGATAATCAATTTGAGTTAAAAGTCTATCTACTTGTTTTAAAACATCTAGAGATTTAGTATCAGTTTTTGATGATAACTCATCTTGCATTTGTAGTAAAATTGATTTCATATCATTTGAAACATTTGCTGATTCATTTTTTAAAATATTTGGATTGACAATGCTATCTTTTATAATAGTTTCTATCTTATCAATAGTTTTTAATACACTGTTTTGAAGATTTAAATTTTCTTGATTTGGTGTTAAATTTACAATATTTTCTTTTAATGATAAAAGCAGTGTGTTTAAATTTGTTGAAAAAGTATTTGAAAATGTACTTAAATTTGTATTTTGTAAATTTTGAAGTAATGTTGCATTTGGAATCTCAACTTTTGTAAATAGTGTTTGAAGATTATCTAGTTTTGAAATTATTTGGTTTATATTTGTAGTATCGATAGTTTTTATATTTAGTAACTCACTTTTCAAAGCTGTTAAATTTTCTTTTAAATTATTTAATAAACTATTTTTATCATTTGTTATATTTTGCATATTTAAAGTTTTTGATTCAAGTGTTGTTATATTTTCAACTATATTTTTTAGATTTAAAACTGTATTTGAAATATTTGGATTTGTACTTGAAAGAGTTTTTATTTCACTTGAATTTATCAAATTATTCAAAAGTACTTTGGGTTCTATTAGTTTTGTATCTTTTGAAAATAAATCGTTTGATTTTAAAAGGTTATCTATAAGACTTAAAATATTCTTATTTTGAAGTGATGGATTTTGAATTATTTCACTTTTTATTTGAGTCAATAACTCTTTTGTTTGGATATTTATTTGCTCTTTTAAATTAGGATTTACATTACTTGTTGTATTTGTATTTATTGGATTATTTTGAATTTTTGATTCTATTAAAGTAGCATCACTTATTATTGATTTTAATTGATTAGTTAGATTTGATAAATTTTGTGTTTGAGGTGTGTTTAAATTAGTATTTAGGTTCTGTAATGAACTAGTTAATGTCTTCAAGTTTGTTATTGTTTCACTGCTATTAGGATTTTGTAAAACTTTATTTATTAGTTCATTTATTTGTTTTGATTGAGGAGTATCTATATTTTTTATTAAATTTTGTATTTCATTTAATAGATTTTTAACACTTGTGTTTAAAGTATTATTTTGATTAGCACTTTGAGCTATTTTTGATTCTAAAAAAACACCTGATTTATTTAATTGTTCTTTTAAATTATTTGCATCTAAATCTTTTATATTTTTTAAAAAATTTTCAAGTAAGGGTTTGAATTTTTGTAGATTTACATCTTTATCAATATTTTCTATCATAGAAGATATTGACTTTGAAAAAGAGCCCAATTCTTTGAATATCGTGGAGTTTTTTAATATATTTTCAATTGTTGCATTTGATTTAGTACCAGTTTTTAAATCTTCAAATAAAGATTTTAATACATCATTTACATTAACAGATTTATTCTTTATCATCTGATCTAATGTTTTAGAGTCTGCCTCTTTTAGGACATCTTTTAAAACTTTATTATCATTGGGTAAAAGTATATTTAATAATGAATTATTTGATACTAGCATATAAAAGTATAACATAAAAATTTATTCATTAATTATTTAAGATTTTTTTTTGTAAAATCAATTATTACTAAAAAGGTTTAATATGAGATTTGATGTAGTAATACCAATTGATGGTTTTGAAAATGAAAAAGAGTTTATTTTTACAAAAATTGATGATTTTTTTTCTATTATAAAAAGTGTAGAATCAAATAAAGAATTAAGATTAATGAGTTTTGGTGCATTGAAATCTCTTGCTTTTGAATTTCCAGAAGATTTTATAAGTAAACTTGAAATAAAAGATATTTCTGATATCTCAATTTTTTATATTTTTGTTTTACAAAATACTACATCTACTAACTCTTTAAATACCTTTTCTCCAATAATTTTAAACCATAAATCAAGTAAAATGGGACAAATTCATCTTGATTTAAATGATTTGGGTTTAGAAAGTTTAAATGATTTATTACCTAACTTCTAAATGCATATTACTTAGGTTATACTAGTTTTATGAAAAGAAGAACATTTATTCAATTTAGTGTTATTTCAACACTTTTATTTACTACAAATTATTCTATTGCTAAAACTATACCATCAAATACAATTGTTTTATTAGAAGAAATATTTCAAATAATATTTCCAAAAACAAAAAATATGCCAAGTTCTACAGAATTTGGAGCTCTTGAGTATTTGATTTTAAATATTTCTCACAGAACATTTGATGATAGTGATAAAACATTTATACTAAATGGCGCAAATGATTTTTTAAATAGTTTTCCAGAATTTTTTAATCTTACAAAAGATGAAAAACAGCAACTTATTTTTTCAATAGTAAAAGAGAATTATTATGCAAGATCTTGGATATCAAAACTTACATATTATGGACTAGAAGGAATGTTTAGTGATCCTTTATATGGCGGAAATAAAAATCAAATTGCTTGGAAAAGTATAAATCATAATGTTGGATATCCTCGACCAAAAAAAACTTATGGACAAAAAATATGATTTATGATGTTTGTGTAGTTGGAAGTGGTGCTGGTGCTGGGCCTATTATTTATGAACTTAGTTTAAAAGGATTAAAAGTTTGTGTTTTAGAAAAAGGAGATATTTATAATGAAAAAGACTTTTCTAAAGATGAACTAGCTGTTGTTAGACGTCCTATTTATACACCTAGTTTAAAAGATGAATACCACACTATTGAAGAACTACGTGATGGTAAATGGGTAAAATTTCCTACTTATGAAACAAATTGGAGTTTTTGGAATGGAAGTTTACTTGGAGGTTCTTCAAATTTTATGAGTGGTTTTTTTCATAGATTAAAACCAAATGATTTTAAACTAGCTTCAATTTATGGGAAAATAGATAATTCAAATATCGTTGATTGGCCAATTTCCTATGAAGATTTGGAACCATATTATGAAAAAGTTGAAAGAGTGGTAGGTGTTTCGGGAGAAGTACAAGAATATAAAAATAGTGAACCTAGAAGTACTAAAGATTATCCTTTTGAATCATTAAAAGAGAATAAAATAGTAAATTTAATAGATGAATCTTGTAAACAATTAGGAATTACAGCTATGAAAACTCCAAGGGCAATAATTTCAAGACAAAAAGATGAAAGAAATTCTTGTTATTATTCAAACTATTGTGGTTCGTATGCCTGCAGTAGTGGCGCAAAAGGAAGTTCAAGAGCATCTTTGATTTCTAAAGCTTTAAAAACTAATAATGTAACAATAATTGCAAATGCTTTTGTAATAAAATTAAATACTTCAAAAAATAAAAAAATTAAATCGGCAACATATCTAACAAAAAGTGGAAATAAAAAAGAGCTAAAAGCAAAACTTTTTGTAATAGCAGCACAAGCTGTTGAAACATCTAGACTTTTATTGAATTCTAAAGATGAAAATTTTCCAAATGGAGTTTCTAATAACTCAGAAAATGTAGGTAAAAACTTTTTATCAAGTAGTGGTGGAATTGTAAGTGGAAGTTTTGATGAATCAAATATGCCTTTAAAAGATTTATTTGCTAGTGGATTATTTGTAAATAGGGCGATTTTAGATTGGTATTATACTTCAAAATTCAAAGGTGGATTATTAGAACTTGTTTTTGAACATGCAAACCCTATTAGAAGAGCTGGTTTTATGAGGTGGGATAATAATGCTGATTTAATTCTTGGTAAAAATTTGCAAGATAAAATTTATGAGGAATTTACAAAAACAAGAAGATTAAATATTGAGATTTTTCAAGATTGGACACCAACTGATAATTCTTTTATAAGTGTTGATGAAAAATATAAAGATAAATATGGAATACCAGTTGCTAACATTAGGATTGGAGCAGATCCAAAAGACTTGAAAGTTTCAAAAATTTTAGAAGAAAAGGCAATTGAAATTTTTAAAAAAATGAAAGCTAAAGATATCCAATCAGATATCTCAGCACTACCATCTTCAAATTTACAAGCAGGTGGTTGTAGATTTGGAAATAATCCAAAAGAATCTGTACTAAATAAGTATTGTCAATCACACGAAGTTAATAATTTATTTATTACTGATGGAAGTTTTATGCCAACAGGGGGTAGTGTTCCTTATACTTGGACAATTTATGCAAATTCTTTTCGAATTGCAGATTTTATAAAAGAAAGTTGGGAGAAAAAATTATTTTAAATTTCTTTTTAATAAATTTTTACATTTCTTATGATAATATATAAAGTTTTTTAAATTGGGAGAAAATAATGAAAAAAGCCATACTATTTTGTATTTTAGCGGTAGTTTTAAATGCCAGTGATGATTATATCCCACTAAGTAAAATTTCTGATGATAAGAAATTAGAATATAATTTTGTAACACTTGATAACACAATTATTGAAGCAAAAGATTTAGATACTAAAGCAATAACAGATGATGGCTATAGCTCTATACCCGTGGTTGAGGAAATAAAGTATAAAGCACCTGAAATTAAAAAGACAAAAGAAAACAAGCAAATTATAAATAATGAAATAAAACAAAAAGTCTTAATAGAAAAGATTGAGCCAGAGACTATCAAACAAAATGTTATTTTAAAAGATGAAATAAATATTTCAAATATTAAAAAAGAACAAATATTAGTTAATACAAAAGATGATGAAACTCAATCTAACTCAAAATTTAAATTTTCAGCACAAATTACATACTCACCAATAACAACTACTATTAGTGGTTCTGGTATTAGTTTATCAAATAAAACAAATGGCTTCGTACCTGAAATCCAATTACAAAAAGGTAATCATAAAGCAGTTGCAGAATATTTCAAGGTTGA